>Ga0304728_1000226_pt1 | contig 46152 bp, 12 predicted proteins | sample C_130625_MF_Meta_FD_190476 | JGI IMG/M metagenome (GOLD analysis project Ga0304728, IMG submission 190476) | Freshwater microbial communities from Lake Croche, Canada to study carbon cycling - C_130625_MF_MetaG (v2) (version 2) | ecosystem: Environmental > Aquatic > Freshwater > Lake | place... | reverse complement strand
ATATGTTAGCTGAGGTGATAGCTAACTTCACTCCTAGTTATCAACCTATTGGAGAAGTCCATGTAAATAATGGATTTATTGGAGATAGTGTAGGAGTTATATCTACACAAGATCTTCACTTTGGTAAAGAAGACAATGGAGATATAGTAAAACACTTTAAAGCTGCTATTACTAATCTAGTATGTAGAGCTTACATGTCTCATAAACTTAATAAAATTATTTATGTTGTAGGGGGAGATCTTCTTAATATGGATACATTTGGTGGTACCACTACATCTGGTACTCCAGTAGATAATGCTCAGAGGGCACAGGAGGCTTATAGAGAGGCTTTTGATGCTTTGTATTGGTCTATCAATTACATTAAACAATTCTGTGAAAATCTACATGTTGTGTACCTCCCAGGTAACCATGATAGACTTAGTTCATATCATATGGCTCATGCCCTATCTAAGTGTTTTGATCCAGAAGATTACAATGTATATTTTGATGTAACATATGCTGAAAGAAAAGTTGTGGTTTACGGCCAGAACTTTTTTGCATTTGAACATGGAGATGTATCTAAGAAGAATACAGCTCTAGTATATGCTACAGAGTTTCCACTATGCTGGGGACGTACAATCTACCGTACTTGTTATACAGGACACTTTCATACCAAAAAAACTACAGAGTTCATTACTGAAAATGAACATAACGGCTTCTCTATCAAACACTTACCTAGTCTTTGTTCTACAGACTACTGGCACTACCACAATAAATATACAGGATCTAAACGTCAAGCTATTATGGAAATACATGATGCTGAGAAGGGTAAGATCTCTGAGTTTATATACACAGTGTAAACCATTAAAGTTTAAGTAGGAAACCTCAAAGATTTTTCGTAAATTAATAATATAAGACATAGTGGCTAAAGAGTATAAGAAACCAGATCTTAATGCACCAAGGTATAGACCTACTAAGTTAAATCTTACTAATAATACTTTTTATAACAGCTTCATACAAGATAATCCTAAACACTCTCATATTACTATAGAGCAGTTTAAGAATGTTATAAAAACTTTTAATGGTATGATCTGGGAAGCTGTGATAAATGAAAGAGATGGAATACAGCTTCCTGAACAACTTGGATATATTTTTATTGGTAGTTGTCCAAAAAAAATAGGGGACAACACTGATTATAAAAAGTCAGAGCATTATGGAGTGAAGGTTCAGAATCAAAATTGGGAGTCTGATCAATTTACTGCTAAGATTTTTTATACAAATTTTGAAACAAAGTATAGGTTTAAGAACCATGAACTTTGGGGATTTAAAGGAGTGAGAGATTTTAAAAGATCAGTTGCAAAGACCTATCCTACAGAATGGAAAAAATATATGCAGGTAGATAATAAACTTAAAATAAGTAGGCTGTTTAGACTGGAGAAGTTTAAACAATTTAAAACAGATGAAACGGCTGAGTTATTAAAAAATTACGATGAATTTAATTTAGATTAAAATGGCTAAGAATACTATAAATGATATTGTATCTAGAATACGTAATCAAATGAAAGCTGTCAAGCAAGATGCTTTTATGACTGATCGTATGATCTATACATTTGTATTAAGGACTGCTAAATTTTTAATGAAACGTGAGGATAGTAAGAATAAACTCATGGCATTCTCTGCTGTTATACAAACAATGGATTATGTAGAACTTGTAGAGGTAGATAAAGTGGAAGCATGCTGTACTGGTGTAAGTTCTGATTGTACTATTAAACGTACTAAAGATAAACTTCCTGTATTTCTTCAAGGATACTTTGGACCATTAATTAGAACTATTGCTTCTCTTGATGGATCTGAAGAACTTCAAGCTGTTCTTCCTACAATTTATTCTAGCCTTTCTAAATCTAAAAACTTTAGATTTAATAAAACTAAATATTATTGGTTTATAGATGATTACATTTATTTTCCAAATTTAGAATGGGAAGCTGTACGTATAGAAGGAATATTTGAAGATGATATTAGTCAATGGACTTGTGAAGAAGATAGTTGTATAGTAAAACAAGATCAATCATTTAATGTTCCTGATTATTTACTTGTTGAATTAGAAGGTCAAGTATTTAAAGATTTAATGGGTATTTATCAGATTCCACAAGATCCAGCTATTGATAAACAAAATATTGCACGAAATTAATATGAAATGTGTTTATTTACATAGAAGAAAAGACAATAATGAAATTTTTTATGTTGGTATAGGAAATAAAACAAGACCTTGTAGTAAAAATAGAAGAGGTTCTTATTGGAATAATATAGTAAATAAATATGGGTATATAGTAGAAGTTACTCATACTAATTTAATTTTTGAAGAAGCTGCAAGTATTGAAAAATATTTAATTGCTTTTTATGGTAGAAAAGATTTAAATAAAGGTACTTTGGTAAATTATACAGATGGTGGGGAAGGTTGTACAAATAGAACAGTTTCTTTAGAAACAAGAAAAAAAATATCAAAAAATAATGCAAAATTTCATTTAGGAAAAACATTATCAAAAGAAACTATAGCTAAAATACAATTAAAAAGAAAAGATTATATAGTTACAAATGAATCTAAGAAAAAAATGAGTGATGCTAAAACTGGTAATAAATGTCATTTATTTGGAAAATTTGGAAAAAATCATTATTCAACAAAACCTATTATTTGTATAACTACAGGTGAAGAATTTTTAGGAGGTGCTTCTGAAGCATCTAGAAAATTAAAACTTAATGTAGCTCATATAACTTCTGTGATTAAAGGTAGATTAAATACTGTAGGAAAAAGAAAATATCCAGGAGGTCTTATTTTTAAATATAAAGATATATAAACATGAATACACAACTTAAATACAGAACATTTGATGAGCTTCTTGCTGAAGTTGGTACAGATTTCGTTATGTACAATAATGAAAATTTAATTGAGCCAGCTCAACTTATTAAAGTAGCTCAGAAGGTTAATTATGATCTTGGTCTTCGTATTCATGGTACAAAAGAAAAAATGTTAGAAATTGAAAATAGGAAAGTAAAGCTTCCTGATGATTTCTATGTATTTAACTATGCATACCTATCTAATAGTTATAAGGTAACTTATAGAGCTAATTCTGGTAGACATACAGAAAATGTAGTAGTAGGATATGATGGAGATGGTAATTGTCCTAAGTGTTATAAACCTGAAATTGATTGTCATTGTCAAGCAACTTATGCACAACAATGTCAGAATGGAGAAAAAATATTTGTGCAGGTTGTAGAGAAACGTAAAATGGAAACAAGGATTTATGAATCCTTTGATAGAATTAGAATATCACCAGATGGAGGAAGAATAGATGCTTTAAATGATACTAGAGGTGGCAGTACAGGATATATAAAAAATGGTTTTATTTATACTAATGTAGATCAAGGTAATTTATTTATTTCATATGAGGGGGCTTTAGAAGATGAAGAAGGCAATCTATTAGTTTTAGATCATCCAATGATTAATGAATACTATGAGTATGCTATTAAACAACGTCTCTTAGAAAACTTATATATTAATGGTGAGGATGTTGCTCAGAAGTTACAACTTATTGAACAACGTCTTAAGCCTGCTCGTAATAATGCATTGTCTATTGTGAACACTCCTAATTTTGCTGAGTTTAAAAGAAACTTTGAACTTAACAGAAGAGGAATGTATGCTAGGTATTATGATATGTTTAAATCATATGATAATGGTTTTTATATATATAATAATAACAATACACTTAATTCATCTAGTAATTACTAATGAAAATTATTAATATCATACAGATACCAACTTATAGTTGTGATGTAACTTTTATAGTTACAGATCTTTTTGATAAGGTGGCAAAAGATATATATAAGAAATATAAAATAACGGAAGAGTATGAAGATGGTAATGAAGGTATTATTATAAGTCCTAATTTACATAAATACTTTTTAATTATAGATCTTAAATACCTCACTCATAATACTATAGCACATGAAGTATATCATGTAGCAACTAGAGTAACTGAAGAAAGAGGAGTGACAGATGAAGAAGCTCAAGCTTGGTTGTGTGGACATCTTAGTGGTGTTATTTATAAATTTTTAGAAAAAAAGAAGTTAGAAATAAAACATGGCTGATCAACAAAATACACCATCAAGTAGTAATCCTCAAGCAAGTAGCAATACTTTTAGTAAAGGTATGTTTAAGGATTATAACGAAACCTTTATAGCAGAAGGGTTATATACTCATGCTCGTAATGGTGTAAATAATTCTCATGATGGTCAGGTGGGTGTTATTGGTAATGAGCCTTCTAATTTAAAATGTGTTACCCTTCCTTATACAATGATTGGTTGTATTCATCTATTAGATGATCAGTGGCTTATCTATAGTACAGATAACACTAACTCAGCTGTTGGTATATTTGATGAATCTGCTTGCACGTATAAACCTCTTAAAAATAAATTAGGTCAAGAAATAGATTTTAATTGTCTTGGGCTAAAAACAACAAATCTTATTACAGGAGTATTTAGAAAAAGATATGACTGTGAAAGACTTGTATATTGGGATGATGGTTTGAATCCTACACGTACAATGGATGTAGATAGTCCTCCATGTATTCAATCTTGCACCACTGTAGCTTCATGTACAACATGTGTTGATACTCCTGTGTTAGATTGTGAAAAGATAAGAATAGCCTCACTTATAAAACATCCCTGTATTAGTATAGCAAAAGGTCAAGTGGCTGGTACACTTCCAAATGGTTCTTATCAAGCATGTATTGCATACACAGTTAATGAAGTGAGAGTAACAGACTATATAGGCCTTAGTACTGTACAAGGATTATTTACACATGAAAATACAAATCTTTCTTTAGAGATAACTATTAATAGTATTGATACAACATTTGATGAATTTGAACTTGTAATTGTTTCAAACATCAATGCACAATCAGTAGCTAAAAGAATAGGATATTATAATACATCTAAAGGAAAAATTTATGTTGATAGGTGGGATAATGAATTTGTTAATGTTCCTGTAGGTGATGTTGTGTTTAGATCTGAACCTATTGAAAAGTCAGATGCTATGTACACTGTAAACAACTATTTATTAAGAATAGGTGAGTATGGTAAATTTAAATTTAACTATCAACCAATAGCTAATAACATTACTACTAACTGGGTGGCTGTACAATATCCTGCAACTTATTATGTTAAAGGAGGAAATAATACATCTTATCTTAGAGATGAGCAATATGCTTTTTTTATAAGATGGATTTATAATACAGGAGAACGTTCAGAGTCTTATCACATACCGGGTAGGGCTTCTATTGCTGGAGATACTGATTCCATTGTAGGAAAAGATGCATTTGAAACAATAGGTTCAGATGCTATTTCTGTACAAAAGTGGCAGGTAGAAAATACAGCTACAGTAGATAATCTCACTCAATCTATACTACCTGATGGAGGCCGTGTATTAGCTAGAGGTAAAATGGGATACTGGCAAAGTACAGAAACCTATCCATCTAATAGAGCAGATATCTGGGGAAATCTTTGTGGTCTTCCTATTAGACATCATAAGATGCCTGATGAAACAAAATCTACTTTACTATCTACTAATAATACTGATGGTACTAATATAGTTATATTAGGTGTAGAGTTTGGAAATATATCTCATCCTTTAGATTTAAATGGCAATCCTATAGAATCAATTGTAGGATATGAAATTCTTCGTGGTTCTAGAGAAGGTAATAAATCTATAATAGGAAAGGGTCTTTTGAATAACATGAGGCAGTATGATATTCCTGGTAATACAAGTAAAGGATTATTTCAAAACTATCCTTATAATGATCTTAGAGATGATTCCTATTTAACTAAGGATGAACAAACTGGTACTAATGGTTCTGCTGATCCAGCAGATAATAAATTAAAATCTCCATTTAAAAAGAATATTTTTTCTTTCCATAGTCCTGAAGTTACTTTTAGCAATCCTTATTTAAATCCTAATGAAGTTAAGATTTATCAAGAAGTGTATGGTAAAACAACAGGAAATTTTGAAATTCCATACAAGCATCCTAAATTTAAAATAACAACTAACTTATCAAAAGTAGTAGCTGACTTAGCAGCTATAATTGCTGGAACAGCTAGTTTTACAGATGGTATACAATTTGCTGCTACTGAAGATTTACCATTTAGCACAAATATAGGTCCTGTTCCTGTTCCACAATTAGCTCCATATCTTCCTTTAAATTTTGCCGTAGCAGGTCCTGGTTCTACAGGAGGAACAATACCAGCAGGAACAGCAGATAATGCTGCTAATGTAGTAACTGCTGGATATAATGATACTGTAATAGCTGCTACTGGAGGTAATACTATTTTATCTATTATTAAGGGTATTTTAGTAGCTGGCATTACAGCACTTATAGGTGAACAACAAATGTATAAGATTATTATAGCACTTATACCTAAAAGACAATATGCTGCTCAATATAATTCTCATGGATTTTATAATAATGGTATTCAAAGTATTCCAGGAAATAGACGTAGAAAAGTATTAAAGTCTTTATATGTAGGATCTAGTATTCAAAGTTTTATATCTGAAGGAGGACCCACTCCAGTATCATATCAAATTAATAATATTAATCGTAGTAAGAATGTAGTGTTTGAAGTGAGTGATGAAATTGATAATACAACACCTGGTAATGAAGATCGTAGTAGATTTACAATGGGAGATGTTAGTATTAATATAACAGATCCAGTTCCTAGTCAAACTATATCATCTCATTATGGAGCTTTAAAATTATCAATACCTTCTCAGTATGGGCAAATAGAATCAATTAAACAGTTAAGTGTTTATAGTTGTGTTAATTTAACAGACTATAAAGTTAAAGGAGCCAAGTATAGTACATCTACATTATTTGGTGGTGATGTTTATATTAATAGATTTACTGAAAAGAATACTTTTTTCTTTTTTAATGATTGGTTAATCGGAGAACCTGATCAAGTAGAGTATGATTATACTTCATATATTAATGTTCCCTATCCTAGATTTTGGGTTAATAATACAGAGAAGCATTCTTTTTTTAAATTTTCAGATGCTTACAGAGTTTTAGATAGAAGAGATTCTAGTGCTTTTTTTGTAGATAGAGGATACTTTTATTTATTTAATTCTGGTGTACGAGATTTCTTTGTAGAGAGTGAAGTTAATACTGCATATAGAGATTATGAAGATGATATAGCAAAAAGACATTATGATCCATTTGGATTTATAGATCTTAATTCTATGTTTAGAAGTGATATTATTAGGAGTGGTAATTATTATAAATATGATTATGCTCTTAGTGTAACTAAATTATTTAACTCTAGCATTAGCTGGGGGGAAACTCTTCCTAGAGACTACAATCCACAAGTATCTGCTACATGTTATGTCTATAGACCTAATAGAGTGATCTATTCTCTTCCTCAACAAGATGCATCTAAGAAAGATAGTTGGAGATCATTTTTATCAAACAACTTTAAAGACTTTCCATCTAAGGTAAGTTCTATTAAACCTGTACATAAAACAGGTGCTATCTTCATGATGAAGTATGCTAACCCACAAATGTTCATGGGTGTAGAAGAATTAAAATTAGATACTACTGGAACTAAAGTAACAATAGGTGATGGTACATTATTTAGTGGTGTACAACAATTACAATCTGTAATTAACTCAGATGAATCATATGAGTATGGTTCTAACCAAGGTAGATATTGTGCTATCAATTGTTTACATGGTGTATTCTGGGTGAGTCAAAATCAAGGCAAAGTATTTCAATATGGTGGTGGTGGAAACCTTACAGAGATATCTGCAGGTGGTATGAGATGGTGGTTTGCTAAATATCTTCCATCTCAACTTCTTAAAGCATTTCCTGATTATCCATATTATGATAATCCTGTAGCCGGTGTTGGTGTACAAATGATTTATGATAACACTCATGAATTAATCTATGTTACTAAGAAAGATTATATACCAAAGGGTAAACAAACATTAGCAGCAGACGGTACATTTGTTAATGGTACAGTTGTAGTTCCAACATCAGCTGTTGCTAAATCATTTCCTAAACCTCAAACTACACTTTCACCATTTAGTAATAAAGATGATTGGGAAGAAGTTAGCTGGACAATGTCATATGATCCTAAGATTAAAGCTTGGGTCTCTTTCCATGATTGGATACCTAGCTTTTTAATTCCAGGTAGATCTCACTTTATGAGTGTAGCTCCACAGTCAGGATCTATAGTAGATAGTATTTGGAAACATAATGTTCGTTGTGATTCTTATTGTAATTATTATGGTGTAGATTATCCTTTTGAGATTGAGTTTGTATCTGCTACAGGACAAACTGTAAACTCTATGAGAAGTATAGAATATCTTTTAGAAGCATACAATTATTCTAATGATTGCCGTGATAAATTTCATAACTATTATGAAAACTTTGATCAGGCTATAGTATATAACTCAGAACAAAATTCTGGATTATTAAAACTTAACTTACATACTAAGAATGATCCATTAGCTTTATTAGCATATCCCAAAATTAATACAACACTTGGATATATAGATATACAATATTCTAAAGTAGAAAATAAATTTAGGTTTAATCAGTTTTGGGATATTACAAAAAACAGAGGGCAGGCACTTCCTAGTCCATTAAATATTCCGATGTTTAATACAGCAGGAAATGGTTACATTTATCCTATTAATCCAGCATACGTAAATTATGCTAAGAGTCCTTTAGAACATAAAAAGTTTAGACATAATGTAAATAGAGTGTTCTTAAGAAGACTTGTTTCTGGAAGTAATAAATTCTTATTTAAAATATCTAATCAAAAAACATTACAATCACCTAGATAACAATGAAGAAACCTAATTTAAATAATATTATTGCTGATAACTTAGACAAGGCTAAATTTCAATCTAAAGTTCAACCTAGTCTTCCTGGTGATGGTTGGTTAAATCAATATCAATCTGGTGGAACTTATATTTCAGACAGAGGTAAAGCTACACAGTTTGGTCAATATAAAAATGGTGGAGGAATGAGATTAGATATTCCAGTAATAGATGATGCTGGAAATTTTAATCAAGATGGTATTTGGGTTCCTGATTGGAAAACTATGACTGCTCAAGCTAAAAAACTTAGATCAAAAAAAGTAAAAACTAGAAGTGGTAATTTAATTAATTTTAACAATAATTGGGAAGTAATAGATGTTGATGATAATCCCAGTATGAAAATGGGTGGAGGAATGTTTCCTCCCTATCATAGTTTTACTGCTCCTAGAATGCAGAATGGTGGTGGTCTTCTTAGTAGAACAGTAACTTGTTCTAATTGTGGATGGTCATGGAAAGCTGTAGATGGAGGAAAGGATGTTATGACTTGTCACAAGTGTGGAGGTATGATTAAAATGAAAGAGGGTGGCTCATATGATACAGGAGGATTGACAACAATAGATACTACTAAACCTGAAGGTGGATGGGGATGTAAAGGTAAAAGTTGTACAATGACTGGTGAGGGTATAAAAAAAGAAGGAGTGAGAGATCAACCAAGTGATGAAGGAAGTGGTGACTATGTTAATTATGCAGGTTTTAATAGTCCTATTAATTGGTTAGAATTAATTAATTATAATAATCCTAATACAGCTGATCTAAGTAAAAAACAAGCTAACAAAGTAATAAATAATTATAAAGAAAATGTAGCTTCTCGTGCAGTTGCTTTACAGAATCAATTTCCCGGAGTGACACAAAATCAAGTTCTTGCAGCAATGGGTGATTCTAGTAGAATAGCACAAAGAAGATCAGACACTGCTAGATATAATCAACCTTCAGAACAAACATTTGATAAAGCATACCATAGATTTTATCAACCATTAATTAATCAACCAGCACGTGTAACTGTTCCTCAAATTTTACAATTTCATAGTCAACAACCTTTTGGATTACAAGGATATGAACAAACTGTACAAGGTAATTATGGTAGAAAGAAAGCAAAAATGGGTGGTGAGTGGTTAAATCAATATGCAGAAAATGGATTAGAAGTAACTACAGATACTACTATTGCTCCTCTATATACACAAGATCCTAGAAAAATAAAAGCCTATAATGATAGTCTTAAGTTATATAATCAGTATAAAACTCAAGGAATTAAATCTGAGAGATATCAATTAAAAAAAACTCCTGATCGAATAATACCATATAAAAATTTACCTTATATTGTTGATCCTAATTCTTTTGATGATAGAGATATAAATATTAAATCATCATTTGATAATCACACAAATAGAGATGCATTTTTTGCTGATACTAAAATAAAGCCTGTTGCTTTTGAACAGTATAGTAGAATTCCTGATACTAAAGAAAAAGTATTTAATGCTGTGTATAAAAAACCAGTACAGCCGTATATACTAGGAAAAAAACCTGTACAACAAACTACAGTACAACAACCTATAAAGCAATCTGTTCCTGTTCAACAAGTTGCACCTATTCAAACACAAGTTACTCCTGGACCGACGTCTATTGATTACACACAATTAGGAGAATCTATATTTGCTCCTAATCCTTATGGTGGTGGTGCATTTGTAGGATACATAGATAAAAATGGTCAGGCTGTTTATGTTAAACCTGAAGACTATCAAAGAATGGGGGTTCCTAGTTATGGTAAAGAATACATAGAACAACATAATAAGAAACAAAAATATGGAGGTGCTACTGGTTGGTTAGATCAATATCAAGTTAAAGGACAAGTAACAGCTCCTAACTTTATGCCTAATTATACTATGCTTAAACCAGCTAATGATTCTAATAGTGGTTTAGTTAGAGATTTAAATATTAAAAATAATTTAGTTTTAAAATCTCTTAATGAAGCTAAAGCAATTGTAGCCAATTATAGAAAAAATATTCCTCAGTTTGCTAATCTTACTGATGCTGAAATTTTAGAACGTGATAGAATTAGTAAAGCATCTCAGGAAAGACAACAACAAGCAACTATAAAACAATCAAAACCTCAATCAACTGCTTCTAAAGTATGGGATATTGCTAAACATCCTGTTACTGCTTTTGCTTATAAAGCTAAGGGTCAAAATATTCCTGATAACTTTGCTGCAGGTCAAACTAATCCTTATGATATGGTTGCAGGATTTCCTGCACAAATAGTTCAAAGTGGATTAAATCTTTTTACTGATAATGTCATGCATCCTATTGATACCAATCAAGCATTAATGAAAGGAGCTGTTAATTTATTTAGTAATTCAGTTGATGGTAAAAATGTATTTAATGATGGTAGTAATCAAAAAGCTTTATCATTTGTAGGTGATTTAGGAAATGTATTAACGTTAGGAGAGCTTGGTGCTGCTGCTCCTATTGTAGACGAAATTGGAGGAATAACATATCTTGAAGAAGAAGCTGCAAAACAAGCAGCAAAAGCAGCAAAAAAATCTAAAATTATACCTGTGCAAAATGCTGCACAAAATACTAGTCAACTTAAAGTAACTTCTGAGCAAGTTAAAGATGCATATGGTTATTTGCATAGAAGGCAATTTCTTAAAAAATTACAAGAAGAGGGATTGGTAGGTACAGATTTTAATGATGGGGATTTAAATTATACAGCAAGATCTACTGATAAAACTAATGCATTAACAAAATTAGCATTAGAAAGAAGACATACAGGTTTTAGAAATGTACGAGGTGAACTTCCTACTAATGGTATAGGTAAACAAAGTTATACTGGATATTCATATGATATGAATCAACCTGCATTTGGTCAAACAATTTCAGAAATGGAAAATATGAAAAAAGCAGGAGTAGATTTTAATGATCCAAAATCTATAGCAGAATACCAAGCAACTCATATTCCTTTACAAGACTATGGGTATAGATCAACTGGAGAACATCCAACTCCTGATTATGGATTTTTATTTAGAAATCCACAACCAACAGCTAGTAAACAGTATGGAAACTTTCAATTTAAGTCACAACCAAATTTAGATTTCACATCAGGTAATTATGAAGATTGGTTTAAAAAATATCATACTGATTTAGAATATCATTTAAAACCTATAGATCGATTTAATGCTGATGCTCGTAACAGTAAAACAGATGATTTATCAAAAACTGTAATGTGGGCAAAAGATAAGACACCTTCAGTAAAAAATTCTACATTAGTAGGACCAAGAGGATCAAAAGCTTTTGAAATTGATAAAACTTTTCCATTTCAAAATATGAAAAATATTACCCCTGAACAAGATGAAGAGTTAAAAAAATATATTCAAGATTATTTAACAAAATATAGTACAGGGTGGAGAGGTGAATATAAAAAAGGAGGAATTATTACTGATCCAATGGGTCAGTGGGCTCACCCTGGACAGAACACAAGAATACCTGGTGGCAATATAACTATGCAAGGTGTACCTTATCCTGTATTAGCTAAGGCTAGTAATGGACAACAACAAATGATGTATCCTGGACAGGACTATTCTTTTCCTGGAGCTAGTCATGTAGATGAATATCCTATGATGCAACAGGGTGGTGGATGGTTAGATAAGTATAATTTACCTAGAGCTGAAGATGGGTTACAAGCTGGTGCTGCTAATCCTAGAGATTATAAAGGATATAGTGTAGTAAACTATCTTGCTGAAAATGGTTATCCTATAGATAAGAAGTTTAGAAAAAATCTTGCAGAAGAACATAATATAGAAGACTATGATTATTCAGCTGATAAAAATCTAGAACTTTTGCATTCATTAATTAATGATGAAAACTTTAAAAGTAGAGTTGCTGAAGAACAATCATCATCAAATGAAACAAGATCTGTTCCTGTTAAAAAACAAGGTTTAAATAAAGGTGTTTTAAATTTAATGATGGCAGATATTGCACCTAGATCTAGTAATCCAAAAAAAGTTAATACTAATAATTTATTTGGTTCTGTTACAGGAACTACTCCAAAACCTGTAGTAGCTCCTGTAAGAAACACTGGATTTAAACAAGCTCCTCCAGTAGTTGCTCAACCTAAAATACAGATTCCAGCATTTAATCCATATCCATTTTTAAACCAAAATACTTTACAGCCTATTGTTAATCAAGCAGGTCCAATAGTTAAGCAAACACAAGCTCAACCTTTTAATCAGATTTCTTGGAATAAAAATCCAATGAATCCACAAAATTATGTTAAAGGAACAAAACCTGTTGTTAAACAAGCACAACAAAATATTGAAGAAGGTGATCCTATAAAAAAGAAACAACAACCTCTATCTAATGATATTGGAATGAGTGATCTTTTACAAATGTTTACTTTACCAGGAATGGCTTCATTAGGTAGTAAAATAGGTAATAAGATAGCTAACAATGAATTAATTCAAGATGCTACATCTGTTTTTAAAGAAAAAGGTATATCAGGATTAATTGATGCTTATAAAAATAAACAAATTAGAGATAAAGGACTTGCAACAGGAGATGACTCATCAACAGTAACTAACTTTGTTGTACCAACAGTTCCAGCTAATGCTAAAGATAGTCTGCCTCCTCCTATAGTTTTTGGTAAAGAAGTGGTAGATACAGATAGAGGAGATTCTGGTTTTTATCATGCTCCTATGCATATTGATTTAAATAGAACTAAGTTTGGATTTAAAAATAGAGCAGGTAAACCATCAACAGAACAAAATGGTGTTACAGAAACTGCTGGGCTGGTATTAACTCCTTTTGCTTCTGAATATGCATCTGGTTATAAAAAAAGAAATAGTCAATCTGATGATTACTTAGGTACTAATACAATTAGAAGATACAAAGATGATGAAATAAAAAATGAGGGAGTATACGGTGGTATAGATGATGAAGGTAATTTTCAATTAGGTTATGGTAAAGACATGAAAGGAAAAAATCTTAACATGGCTGATTTTAGAACTATTGATACTGAAGGGTTTGTTAAAGATGCACAAGGTAATTATAAACTAGGTACAGAGACAAGTAATAATAGAGTCTCTAAAGTACCTCATGTTAAAACTGATAATGGTGAAGATCATTTACCTTTTCTTGTACCTAACTCAGGAAAGAATCAAGACAAGACATATGGACAAAATACTGGTGGTAAAATAATTATTGCCACTCCAGACTTTAAAGAAAAGATTCTGGTTGGTGGATCTTTATCAGATGTTGACAAAGCATTAGAAAACTTTAAAGCTAAATATAAACTATCTAAAGTAAAATTAATTGTACTAGATAATGGTACTTATTCTAGAGGGTTTATGAAAAAAGGAAATAAAATTTCTTCTAAAGATTGGAGAAAGTATGAAATTAATAGTTCTGGTGGTGCAGGTTTTTATTTAAAAGGAAAAGGATTTAAAGAAGGTGGTTCTATTAGTGATGAACAAGATAATAACTGGTTAAACAAGTATCAATTTGCTGGAGCTGTAGGTAGTACATTATCTGCAGTTGGTCCTACACTAGCAGGAGTGGGCAGTAAAATATGGAACTGGGCTAATCATGAACCCACTTTATCAGATGTGGGACAAAACTTAGTTGATCCTATAGGACTTTCTAATGTTCCTTTTGTTAATCAATCTATTAGAAGAATGGTTGCACAACCTTCATGGGGACAAGCAATGGGATTAGGTATGGATCTTGCAGGAATGATTCCTGTATATGGGGAAGGAGCAAGAGCTGCAAGAACTACATCAATGGCAAACAAAGAAGCTAACCTTGCTACAAAAGCAGGAAGAATGGTTGGTAAAGGATTTAAAGGAATACAAAAAACAGTAGAAGCTCCAGCAAATCTTGTTAAACAAGGATATAAAGCAGTGGGTGTAAATGCTCCTGCATTTAATAATAGTTTTAATATGTGGAATAAGGGAGTACACGGGTGGGAGCTAGGAAAAGAAGGTGCTCAACAAGGATTGAATAAAGTCGGTCAAATGTTTGGATATGCAAACGGTGGTCAAAATAAGAATTGGTTAAACAAATATAAATAATTATCTTTAAATAAACAACCCATGGTAAAACAATTTTTAAAAATTGCAGGTGTTAAAACTCAGTCTGAGTTCTATAAAAAATATCCTTCAGAAGAAGCTTTCTTCAGAGCTCATCCAGAAGCTAGAAATTTAGCAAATAACAAAATGGCAAATGGTGGTGGCATCTATGCATATCAAACAGGTGGTGAACCTGTATTAATGGGTTATCCAGATTATGAATCTTTCCAAGCTGCTCATAATGCTTGGGCAAGTGGAGCTGGTACACAAGCAGCTCAAACAAGTAGTGCCACTCTACCTAATAATATGCCTGCTCCTATGGTATTTCCTGATCAACCTATGGGTCTTCCTAATGGAGCAAACAATCCTCCACAACGTACAGTATCTCGTAAAGGCACTGGTTATTCTGGTGTAAGTATAGTAGACTATTTAAACTCTATTGGTATGCCTAGTGACTACCAAAGTAGAGCTCAAATGGCACATGATCAAAATATATCTAATTATCCAGCAAGTAATAATGCTGCTGAAAATTTACAACTATTAGCAATGCTTAGAGCACAAGCTGCTAATGGTCAACGTCCAATGAGTGGTGGTCGTCAACAAGTAATATCAAATTCAACAAGAGGTGCTACTCAGCAACAAGGTGCTCCTGAAGTAGAACCTACAGCTGAAGAAATGGAAGCTTATCGTAATCAAATGGCTTCTCAAAATCCATATGTAAAAGCTCCAGGTGCACCCACTCCTCCTGCACCTGTTAATCCTTTTCAAGGAGGGACAGGTATGATACAAGATGAAAATGGTAATTGGATATTACCTGCTGCTGCTTTAGCAGGAACTGCTGCTGCAACATATGGGTTAGGAAAAGCAGGAGCTCTTAAATTTGCTAAATCAGCTGGTGATTTATCTAAAGCTAATCTTACTACAGATCAACTTATAGGATATGCTAAGAAATTTGGTAGAGATCCTGAGACAACCCAGTTACTTAGAGCTAGAGGAATGAAGGAAGTAGATATTGCTAAAGCATTAAAAGGAGTTAAGTTACCTGCAGCTCCACCTGTTGCTGCAGACATACAAGAAGTTGTTAAAACAACTGCTAAGTTACTAGATAAAATAAAGAAAGGAACTGAAGCTGAAAATTTAGTTAATGCTCAAAGATTAGTTCAAGTATTAAAAGATAAAAAGCTACCAAGGAATAATGAAGTTTTAGCTAAACTTGCTGAACTTGTTCCTAATCCGGCTAAGAGAATGGAATTACTAAAGGGAGTTGGTTTTCCTAAAGCTGCTCAAGCTGCAAAAGCTGTAGGACTTGGTGATAGAATTTTTGGAGGTCTTAAAGCATTAGGAGAAAGTAAAATGATTGCTCCTGCTGCAGATGCTGTTAAAGGATTTTTTGAAGCATTCCATAGAGAAGGTGGACAACCTAATGTTCCTCAACATGGTAATCCAGGTGTTTATGCAGATGGTACTAGTGGTACATTTAGTGGTGGTCAATCTTTTCAAGCTGGTGGTTCTTATAATCCTACTTCTTTAGATTATAGTCAAGGTCTTCCTCACTTTGATGTTGGAGCAACAATGCCTGAAGCTATGTATGGAATGGCTATTGGTGGACCTACATATAGTGATGTAACACAATACAATCATCAACAATATGTACCTGCTTTTGATTGGATGGCAGATGGTGGTTCTCCATTATATAGTACACAAGGACAAGCATTACGTAACTTTATGAATACTGTAGCTTACACTCCAGGTGGATGGATGCCTAATCATTTTGAACTTCCTAAAGTTGGAAGATATCAAGATGGTGGTGGAATGTCTCCTGATCAAGCTGCTATGATGGCTCAACAACAAGGACAGCAAGCTGCTCCACAACAGGGTCCTCCTCAACAAGGTGGTGGAATTGATCCTCAACAAGTAATGCAAGAAGTTGCTCAGATGTTACAACAAGGTGCACAGCCTGAACAAATTATGCAGCAACTTGCAAAAGAAGGAATTCCTCAAGATGTTGCTCAACAAATTATACAACAAGTGATGCAACAAATGCAAGGAGGCCAGGGTCAACAACAAGCTGCACCTCAACAAGGTCAGATGGCTTATGGAGGGACTTACTCTAAAGGTGGAGAATATGATATGAGTCATGAACAAGTACAAGATTTAATTAACAAAGGTTATAAAATTGAATATCTATAATTATGCCTAGAATTAAAATAACACATATTCCAAAAGCCCAAGTAGGTGTTGAAGTTGTTAATCGACCACAAGTATTAGGTCCTGGTGATGATGAATGGATTTATAAAATCATGAACTATGAGGCTGATAAAGGAGGCTATGATAATAAAACAGGTAAAGCATATGGTCTATCAAACTATGGATATAATACCAGAAATCCTAATAATATACAAGATGCTGTAGAATATTTTAAAGGTGATATACTTCCTCAAGTTCAAAACTTTCCAATGGGAATGAGAGAACGTTTAGCTGATTATAAATATAATACAGGAAGAAGTATTAATGATTTATTATTATATAATGCAGGCAAAATAACTCTTGATCAACTTAATAGTCCACAAACTTTTGATAAAGAATGGGAACAGAACAAAGATGAAATTCAAAAAATGTATTCTGATCCTAATTTTATTAATAAATTAGATCAGTCTAAAGATGATGCATATAGAACTACTAAACAAGTAAATGGTAAACCTAATCCTGCTTATGCAGCTACATGGAAAGGTAGAACAAATATGTGGGACAAAGTTCCAACTACATCATCTACTGGACAACAACCTATTGTAAAACAGCCTAATGTTACGGCTACACCAAATGTAGCTACATCTGCTCCTATACCTACTATTAATGGTCCTAAAGAAAGTCTTGATCTTAATTCTGATAAAAAATTACAACTAGCTCCAGGTGCTCAATCTAGTTTTGACTGGAATACAGGAACATCTTCATTTGCTAAAACTGAACAACCTAATCAATTTAAAGGAAATATATGGGATGTTGGAAATACTGATATAAAAGGAAATCGTTTAAATCCAATGCCGACTAATCCTAATAAAGGTAATTACTATAAAATTGCAGATGATCAAAGAGAAGCTGATGCAAATACAATTGGTATAGGGAAAGATGATAGACTTATAGGATATAATACAACAGATACTAAAAAAAATAATAGTAATTCATTTGGTAAAAACTTTGGTATGTATGCAGGGATTGCTGGTGCCGGAGTTAATATTTATGATAATTACCAAAGACAAAAAGATTATGATCAATGGACAAGAAACAGTAATCTTTCTGATAACTATTATGCTGTAAATACAAATACAGATAGAGGTGATTATGATATTAACAATGGTATGTTTCGTCCAAATGAAATGGGATATAAAAGTAAAGGCACACAAGCTAATGCATACTATGCTCCTAATAACTTTATGAGAAATGGTGGTATGTTACCATATGCTCAAGAAGGAGTTGAAGTACCTTATGTAGGAAAAAACTTTGTGCCTGAAGCACATGTTAGTCTTCCTATGAATTTTATACCACAAGTACAAACAGGTCCTCAATCTTATAATGCTCCAACTAATTATTCAGCTAGTCCTTCAGTTAGTTCTTCTGCTAATTTAGGAGATGGTAGTTCTTTTTCAAATAATCCATTAAATGTTCATTACGGAAAGTTTGCTCAAAAGTATAATGGTTTTGCTGGACGTAATGATAGTGATGGTAAAATAGCAGTATTTCCAGATTTACAAACAGGATTAAAAGCTAACACTGATTTATTATTTGGTTCAGCTTATAATAATCTTCCAATAAGTCAAGCTAGAAATAAATGGGTTAGTGGAGATCCTACTATATCTAATCCATCAACTGATTATATAGTTAGAGAGATGGGAGGGGATAAAAAATTAAATGAATTATCTTTACCAGAGAAAGATAAACTATTTAAACTATTTGCTAAGTGGGAAGATAAAAAAGGATACAATGCTATAAAAAATTTAGATATATTTAATGCTAGTAGTAATCCATCATATAGTAATCCAAACACTGCAAATAGCCAGCCGTCTGGAGATTACATGTCTCCTTTAGCTGAGTTTACAATAACAAGTGGATATGGACATAGAAAAGCTCCACAAGGACCTAATGGTCCTGCTTCTTCAGAACATAATGGATTAGATCTTCGTGCTGCTCCTAATACAAGTGTATTTGCTCCTATGGATGGGGTAGTAAAAAGTATATATAGTAATGATAAAGGAGGTAATCAACTTATCATAGAACATACAGATGGATCAAGAACAGGGTATGCTCATCTTAATGGATATAAAGTAAATATAGGAGATCCTGTTACTAGAGGACAGGTGGTAGCATTATCAGGAAATACAGGAAACTCTAATGCACCTCACTTACATTTTACTTATAGAAATCCACAAGGAGTTCAAATGGATCCTAGTCTTATATTTAATTTTAATAATAAAAAGAAAAAAGAATTAGGTGGTCAAAATAATAATAACAATATGAAAATACGTATAGTAGATACTCCAAATGAACAACCTCAAATGGCTGGTGGTGGTCAACCATCTTATAGTGGTCAATCTGACTATGGACTTTATATAGGTCAACGTAACTTGTATAAAGCTATGCCTAAAGATCCATATATGGATGCTAGTCAATCTATCAGTGAGAAACCTGAGACAGAAGAAAATCCTCATATACTTGAAGCTGAGGGTGGTGAAACTATCAAGAGACCTGATGGGACTCATATGATGATTAAAGGAGACAGGCATACTACTGGGGGTGTTAAACTTAATAAAGATCAAGCTCCAGAAGGAAGTTTTATTTATTCTGACACTAAGAAGATGCAGATTAAAGATCCAAAACTTTTAAAGTACTTTGGTAAAGGTGGAAGTAAATCTGTTACTCCTGCTGATATAGCTAAACAATATGATACTAATAAATATAGAGGTATATTAAGTGATCCTAATACTGATGCTTTACAAAAGAACACAGCTAAGAGAATGCTTGATGCATATGATCAAAAGCTTGCTGAACTTGCTTTAGTACAAGAAGGTAAAAAAGGATTTCCTCAAGGTATTCCTGATGTAGCTAAATCTCTTGTAGAAAAAATAAGTGGTGGTAAACAACAAGAACCTAATCCAGGTGGTCCTGAACCTAATGGTGTACAAGAATACCCTAAAGGTCAAGAACCACAACAGGGACAACCTCCTATGCAAAAATATGGTGGTGGTCTTAGAAGATTTCAAGGTGATGTAGATGGTAGCACTGTACCTAATTATATAGGTGGTGTAAATGCTAATGACATTGGTGGAGTTCAAGCTATGTTTAATAATGCACAAAGAGTACTTCCTAGTTGGCTTAAAACATGGGATAAAGCTAATACTGCAGCTGGGGCTAAAAGTCCTGCTCATGGATATCCTTCTACATTTAATCCTAATACTAGTAATCATATGTATGATAACTATGAATATTGGAGAGGTAGACATGGTAAAGATTTTGAAGGAAAGAATGATAGAGAAAAAAGATTTAATTATCAAAACTATGTGTTTAATGAAGTTAAACAAGGTAATCCTTATGCTTACAATTATGTAGGTGAAAATTGGGGACCTACATTAAACTCTGGTAAAACATCAGTAGGGGATAATCCAAATGATCCAAATGCTCCATACTTTGGTGCACGTAGTGCTTTTATGTTTAATAGTAGGATTCCTAATCCTCCTGTAAAAACTACTGTACCTGGGCCAGTTCCAGTAACACCTCCTCCAGTAAATACTGTACCTAATCCAGAACCTACACCTATTAAACCAGGAGATTTTATTCCTAGAACTGGTAAACTTCCTCCTTATGATTGGACACAACAGGATATAAATAATGTAGGTGCTGCTGGTATAAATGCTGCATTAATTGATAAATATACTATGCAAAGTAAAACTGTACAGCCTGTTCTACCTAGTTTTACTCCTGTAGATTGGAGAGGTCAAGCTGCTGCTTTACAGTCTGCTAATAATGCTGCTGCTGGTCAATTAGGTACATATCTTCCTGGACAAAGCATGGCTTCTAATTTATCTTCATTAGCTGGACAACAAGCTGAAAATCTTGGTAATAAAATTAGTAGTGTAGATCAATATAATGCTCAAGGAGAAAATGCTAAAAATTCTGAAAGAGCTAACATACTTAATCAATTTAGTCAGTATAATGCCGGTGTAAGAAATGAAGATAGAAGATACAATAATGCAGCTAGTTCTCAATATAAATCAGCTTTAGCTCATGCTAATGATAGATTTTGGGGTTCTGTTAATCAAGGTATTACAAATGCTGGATTAATGTATGATATGAACTTATCTGAGTCTCCTGAATACTATATTGATCCACGTTTCCAAAAAAGAAAGTTTAATGATGTAAATGCTTATTATAATTTTATGAATAGAAATAATGGAGGTTATCAAGATCCTAATGGAGCAAGTCAAATTTCTATTTATAATGATGCTTATGATAAAGCAAAAGGAACACCTGATCAAAAACATGCAGCTGCTTTAGAAGCTATGAGACTTCAAGGAAATGCTGGTAAAACAACTAGTATGATGTATCCTAGTAATCCTATGAGAAATAGAATATCTACTACTATGCCTGGTGTAGGTGGTTATAATAATAGTTATATGCAACAGGGATATGGTAATTATGGATATAACTATCCAACTATGCCTTCCTTAGCAATGTAAACCTTACAAGTTTAGTTTTAAACTTTCAAAATTTTTCTTTAAATTAGTAGTATAATGGCAGCAACAGATTTAGTATATAATACGGTAGACCCCGTCCTTTTTACCCCGGACTATTCATTCTTACGTTATACTCTTGACAAAAGTCAATCAAGGTATGACCAGGGTCTTGATGCCGTGTCAAGATCATATAATAGTCTTAAGAAAAATCTTACAGATCCTGTAAACTCAGAAAGGAGAGATCAATTTCTTAAAGATGCTCAAGGACAATTACAAAAAATTGCTTCTTCAGATTTATCTCTTCCACAAAATATAACATCAGCTAATAATGTATTTGATCCCTTAGCTACCAATCCTGCTTTTCTTTTTGATGCTTACCATACAGAAAGAGTTGGTAAAGAATTAACTGAAATGAAGAACTGGTCTGAGTCTGATGATATGGAAACTCGTAAGAAGTTTAATCCTAAGATTTATAATTGGGTGGCTAGTCAACTTGATGTTTTAAAGAATGGTAAAGGAGATGTAAACAACTATAGATCTATGCCTAACAGATCTGCATTTGCATATGTAGATGCTCAGGATATTATTAATAAAGCTGTTAAAGATACAGGAGCTACCTTCTCTAAAGATATTAATGGTGGTGTATATGTATATGGTGTAGAGAATGGTGTAAGTTTTAAAAAGAACTATGAAGAATTTTCTAGAAATGTTTTAAATAGTAATTCTGTATATAAACAACAAAATAGTATACTTGGAGAATCTGATTATGAAAGCTTGCTTAAAATGGGAAAAGAAGCTGGTAAAAATGATCAACAGGTTTTATCAGAGTTTGCTAATTCAAACTATGGTTCTATCAAAACTAGCTCAGCAAATTATTTAAGTGGTATTAGAAAGAATCTTGAAGAACAACAAAAAGAAATAATAGCTCAAGCTAATGGTGGAAAACTTACAGACCAAGAATTACTTTCAAAAAAAAATGAGTATGATGCTAATCTAGCTCAGTATAATGATTTAAAGTCTAATTTTAATAATCAGTTTGGAGCAGATGATAAATCAGCTGAAGAAAAAAAAGGTATATATTTAAAAAACTTTTTATCAAATCCTAAACAGTTTCTTGCTAATCAGTATTTTGATAATGATATTAATACATTTTCAAATATTAGATCTAGTTTTGAGAAATCAACTATTAAACCTAACACTGCTTATTTTGAAACATTACGTGCTGTAAATGATTCTCAAAAAACACAGAATGATATTAAAAAAGGAATAGAGGCTTTACAGATACAAGAGGAAGGTATACAAATTAAAGAAAGAAATCAAGATACTAAAGAAGAACATGAAGCTTGGTTAGAAGCTGGCAAACCTAAAACTGGTGTAGCAATAGGAGCAACTGGTCCAGGAGCTATGGAAACAGTTACTACAATTAATCCTGATGGTACAGTAACAACTTCTAAAAAAGCTAAGAAACCTGAGCTTACATACGTTGGTCCAAGTGCAACAGATATAACTAGAAAGTTAGCAACACTTAATACAATTAGTACACAAATAGGATTAAAGACAGCTAAGTCTATTGATATGTTGGCATCTGGTGCAGATGGAGGAGCAATAAGTCTCCTTGTTCCAATGGGTGTAAAAATGGAGAATGTTCAAACAACTAGAGACTTTTTTATTAAACAACAAGCACAGTTTATTAAAGATCCTAGTAAACCATATAAACCTACATCAGAAGAAAGTAAAGCTTTAGCTGATGTATATAGTTCACTATTTGCTTTTGCTAAACAGAATGGAGAAGAAACTGTTTTAAATAAACTACGTGAAAATTATGGTAAAAAAGTAGAAGATATTGATTTTCATGGTCTATTAGATTTAGCTATATCACAAACTAAATTTAAAGATCAAAAAGATTGGGGACATGTTAATCAATGGATGGAGCATAAGAAAGCTAATCTAGATATTAACTATTTAGCAAACATATTACAAACAGGTAAGAATGCTGTTATCTCTTATGTAAATTCAACTCCTGAACTTAAAGATGAATTTAAAGATGTTATTGTAGAAAACAAGGGTGAAAAACCTAGACTAATTGATGCTGAAGATATTGCTAAAAGAATTAAAGCTAATAAAGGACAATGGTATGAAAGTGTTAATTGGGCTATAGATCCAGAAATAAAATTATCTGATTTAGATATTAAAAACATTTCTGAAGGATATATTAATGGTACTATTAAAGTACGTAATTTTAATTCTACTGGCAGTGAAAAAGGAATAAATGATGATGTTTCTGGAGCTTATGTAAAATACAATGGTAAAGAAATATATCTTCCATATGGTTTTGGTGTATTTCCTTTAGAGACAGCAGATTTACAAAAGAAATTTGAAAAGATAAATAATAAAATTGATCTTCCTCAAATGTCAGAAGAATTTAAAAATGAATTATTAGCTTCACCTATTTGGAATGTAAATGGTGTATTGAAAGATCAAATAATTACTCCTTTATCTGCTGGTGCTACACAGTATAGTTCTAATATAATGACAACTGCTGATGGTACTAATTTTGCACAAGTAGAGAGTGGTGATGATCAAATAGCTATTAGAAATGCTATGACCAATCCCAAAAATATTGCTGAGAATGGGGTTAATGTACATAGTAAATCAAATTCTAATGGAGGTGGTCTTTCTGTGTCTGTAACATTTGCTCCTGCTGATACTAAAGCAGAAGGTAAGGAATGTAAGTATTGTGGAAATACATATTACTTTCCAATCAATGTTGGTCAAGGAACTCCAGATGCAATAAAAGCTTATAATACAATTAATGATCAGACTGAGTATAATAGAATAAAAAATACAGGTGAAAGATATGATATGTATAACTTTGAGGCTATGGGCATTAAAGTTCAAATACTCCCTCATACAAAGGGATCACCAACTGGTGATGTAATAATTACTTATCAAAAACAAGATCCTATTACAAAACAATATTTGCCTCAATTTGATGAAGTAAGAAATACATACACTACAAATAATGAATCTTATGATGAAATTAAAAGTGAAATATTTAACAATCTTGTATCTCCTTTTATAATCAACCGTATTAATTTTGAAAAACAACCAACTGCAACAACAAGTGGAACTAATGCAGCTGGAACACCAGGTGCACCTGTTATTGATAGAAATCAATTATTAAAAGGACTGGTTCTTCCAAAATAATATTCAATATGCCACTACAATTACCTCCATTAGTACCTCAAGGATCAGGGTTTCCAGAACAGCCTGCAGATCAAAGTATTACAGACCTTAGTGTAAGTAACAATATAAATAATTATAAAGATTTAAAAGAAAGTCTTTCTAATAATTATCCTATTGTTAATGTTAATGGTCAGTCTATAAGTGATCTTGTAAATCAAGCACAAACATTACAAGCACAAAATCAATCTCTCTTAGATAACTATCCTGATATAGCTGATGGTCGTATTAGCAATGGTGCAAATAAAACTGGGTTTGATATGGCTCAGGCAGCTGATAATTTATTTTCTAATTTAAATAGTAAACAATCTTTTGAATCTAAAAATACACCAATAAGTTTAGGTGCAGGTGAAGACTTTGAAAGATATACTAGCTCAAAAGATTTTAAGGCTTTAGGATATACTCCTGGTGCAGGACTAGAACAAGAATATAAGTATGGCAGATCTATGTCTTGGATGGACACTATAGGTAAAGCTGTTGGTGGAGGTAGTCAATTAGCATGGAATACTTTTGCTGAAGGTTGGCAAGGTTGGGGAAGAATGGCTGATGCTCTATTTACATTAGATGCTTCTAAACTTATGGGATCTGAAGAAGAAAGATATCAGATGGCTAAAGAACAAGAATCAATCTTTAATAAATATGCAATCTTTGATACAGAAACTTCTAAAGATAGTCTTTGGAATAGACAGTTTTTTGGAACAATGTTGCAACAATCTGGTTTTGCTATAGGGGCAGCTGCTCAGTTTGCTTTAGAAAACTATCTCACTATGGGATTAGGTAATTTAGCAGAAGGTGCTTTAGGTACTGTTGCTTTAGCAAGAGGGGTTAATGTTGCTACAAAAACAGAAGAGCTTGTTAATAATGTTCGTAAAGCTTCTGCTGTTATTTTAAACTCTGAAAAAACAGCTAGTGGATTTGCAGAAGCTGCTAAAAAATTAATTCCTTTATATGGTACTATAGAAGAACTATCTAAGCTTCATAAAGCAGGAGCTGGTTTAGTTCAATTAGGTATGGCAGGGGTTGGTGCAACTAAACGTGCTCTGAGTGAATTTAACATGGCTAGATCTGAATCTATATATGAGGCAGCTAGTACATATCAACAACTTAAGGACAGGCTTATAAATGAATATAAAGAACAACATAACGGATTAGGACCTGTAGGAAATGAATTAGAAAAAATAAAACAGTCTGCAGAGAATGCTTCTCATGATAACTTCTGGACTAATATAGGAGTGTTATCAGTAATGAATCGTATCCAGTTTGACAACATGTTTAAAAGTTTTTCTGGTACAAGAAGTATATTTAATGAAGAAGCCACTCACTTAGGTGAAAGTGTTTTTAAAGTAACTGGAGAAGTTGCTGGTAAACCTCTTGATAAAGTTTATCAAAAAGGATGGTTCTTTGGAGAACTTGGTGCTGTTAAAGATATTGCAAAAGACTTTGGTAAGAAGCAAGCAGCATGGGAAGCTACTAAGATTTTAGGTAAGGGTTTAATGAAAATAGAAGGATCTGAAGGTCTTCAAGAACTTATTCAGAATGCATCTGATAAAGGCTTAGAAGATTACTACTATGATCTTTATCATGGAAAAAAAGGATTTACAGGTAAAATGGATGCTGTTTTATCTAGTATGCAAAATCCTCTAACTGATATGGAAGGAGCTAAAACTTTCCTAATGGGTGCTTTAACAGGTGCTCTTATTTCTCCAGGTAGTAGAGTGATTACAAAAGTTAATGAAAGTATAGCTGAACGTCAAGCTAAAAAAAGCAATCCTAATTATCAAACAAAGAAAGAACAAGCTGCAGAAAGTATAGCTCTTGTTAATTCTATGTATCAAGATCCCACTCAATTTAAAAAAGAATGGATAGCTGCTGTTAAAGTAAATAATAAAGCAGCCGATACAATGGAAGAGGCAGCTAAGAATCATAATAAATATGTTTTTTATAATGCTAAAGAATCAGCATTTGCTAAAACAGTATCTGCTGCTATTAAGCTTAACATGTTTAGCTCTATGAGGGATACTATAAAAGAGCTTGGTTCAAATATGTCAGATGAAGAATTTAAGAAAGCATTTGATGTAGATCCTTCTTCTAAAAATAGAGGAGATGTGGCATCTTTTATGAATACTGTATCTAGTCATGTAGAAGACTACTACAAAACTTTTACCACACTTAAAGATAAGTTTGGAGATAAAGTGTTGCCTGATTTATATAAGAATAATAAACCAGAAGATTACTTTAATGCTAAAGTATCTGAAGCTGCTTTAAATGATGCTATTGAAATACTTTCAACTAATACATACAGAGCTAAACAAACTATCAAAAGGGCTAGTGATCTACAAACAGAAATAGCATCTAATCCTAATATTGGTTCTTCTTCTATAGAAGTATTAACTAAAATGGGATCTGAAAAAGCAATTGCTGATCATATAAAACTTTTAGAAAGTGAAATAAAAGTATCTACTACAGAAGGTATAACACTTACACCTGAGCAAAAAGAATTAATAAAAGATAAGAAGAAAGAACTTGATCTTGCTAAAAGATGGCAGTCATCTCATGCAGATATAGTTGATAACACTGATGAATCTTATTCTCCAGCTGCAGAGAAAAGAGCATATGAAGCTTATTCTGATTTAATTAACTTATTTAATGCTCGTGCTAAGAACACAACCAATGTTTCTAAATCAGATGTAGATGGTAGTTTTATAAATATTATAGATTATATACGTCTTAATAAAGATAATAAGTCATATGTAGATGCTATCAACTTATTGAGTGATCCATATAATATGAAGTTAATTACTCAATCTATGATAAGTGCTCATATGTTGGTAAATGAAACTTTTAAAGCAGAACATAAAGAAGAAGTTAAACAAGCTACAGATACTGCTGATGAAGTACATGGTGATGACTTTGCAGAGAAAGCTAAAAAAACAACTGAAAAAACTAAGACTGAAAAAACAGAATTAGAAAAATATTTACAAAAGAAATATGATGAAGCTAAAGCTGATGCCTTAGCTAAAGGAATAAAAAATATTCCTGACTATGAAGCATGGAAAAAAGTAGCAGGTCCAGCTTTGACAAAAGAATTTGAAGAAAGTAAAAAATCAACTGTCACTGAAACTACTACTGATGAAGATGCTATTCTTGTTAATGGTGTACCTTGCCATATATTGAATACTACAGTAGATGGTGATAATGTAATTGTAGATTATGAAAATGATGCTACAAAAGAAAAATATAAATTCATTATAGATAAGAAAACAGGTAAAGCTAAAGATGAAGAAGGCAATCCTGTTAAAGTTGAAAAACCTACTAAGAAAGAAGCTGCTGAAGAAACTACTGACATAAAAGCTAAGAAAGCTGACATAAAAAGAAGAAGACAAGAAGAATTAAACAAAGAACATAAAATAGGAGATTATTTAGTTTTAACAAATGCTAGTATTCAAACTGCAGTTGGTTCAGATGATAATTACTCAGGAACTGCTAAAATAGTAGGAATCCGTCCTGCAGGAGAATCTTCAAGAGTAAAAGGAACTATAGCTACTCCAGGAGGTGTTATTACTAGTGATTATTATACACTCGAAGAAGAAGGACCAAGTGCAAAATCTTTTACAATCAGTAAAGAAAAGTTAGATAAATCTATTAATGCTAAATATAATGCAGAATTAGCTGCTTTAGAAGGTGGGATACAACCTTTAAAAGGAATTGAAGAAGAATATTTAACAGCAAATAAACCAATTTTAATAAATGGTAAATCTGTAGAAAGTTATACTTTAGAAACCAATATGGATGGCTCAATTGGTGTATTAGATGTTACATTTAAAAGAACAGGCACAACTAGTGTTATATCAGCAGAAGAAGCTAAATCTTTAAGAAAAACTTATATAGTAAGTAAAGATGGTTTACTATATGAAACTGGAAAAGATACTCCGTCTACTGTCTCTAAAGCTGAACAAAAAATAGAAGTAGAACCTGAATTAGAAAAGGGAGATTATAGAAGAGCTTATACTTTAGGAAGAGCTATGGCTCAAGGTAAAAACATTAATAAAATAGATAATCTTGAAACAATTGCTAACTATCCTAATTTAATAGAAGCTGCTGCTAAAATAGAAGGAGATAGAATAGCTGATTTAGATACAGCCCCTAAAGGTGAAGCTAATGCTATTAATGAAAAGTATGATCAACAAGCTAAAGATCTTATAGCAACAGGTAAACCTGTACCAGAAGATGTAGAAGAAACAGAAAATGTTCCTGACACTTCTCAAATATTAGATCGTAAGAAGTTAGCTGATATGAAAGCTGACTCTGATTTTGGTAATGCAGAGTATCAAACAGGATGGAGACAATTAAATCCAAGTAACTCTTTAGCAAACAAAACAGATAACTCTATCATTAAACAAACAGCAGGCACTGTTGAATATACAAGAACTGATGTAAATCAAAATTATGTATTTGATGTTGCTACACCAGAAGTAAGTAATGGAAAAGCTCTCACTTATAAAGTGATGACTGATGATGAATACTATGATAGTCTACCTGCTAACACTCTTACTGGAAGAAAATATAATAAAGGTGAATTATTTAATCAAGATGGTACAGTTAAGCCAGAAAAGTTTGATGAAGTTCCTATAGGTGTATATACTGAAATTCGTGGTAAAGAAACTTTAATTGGTGCTATACATGATCCTTTATGGATAGAATATGAAATAAATGGTAAACGTCCACACATAGCTACTCCAGATGGTCGTGATGAACAACAACACGTTGATAGTGAAGTGAAAGAAAACAGGGCTTTCCGTAAAACAATATTGGATGCCTTTAATAAAAATAGTAACTTTGTTATAACAGGTCACATTTCTGATAAATCTATTGGAGTATTAAAACTCACTGAAGTTCCAGGTTTATTAAAAGATAGAGTTAATCCTAAGATTGGTGAAGGTGGACAAGAAAATAGACATGGCTTCTTTACTATTGTTAGAAATGGTAGGTTAGAAACAGATATTAATAGTGAAGCAACTAAGGTACAAGAAGCAAGTTCTTTTAGTGATAATATAGATAAGCTATCAGGTGTTCCTGCTTTAATGATTCCTACACCAGTTGGTACGTATATACCTACATATGTAGGACTCCCTAAAGTAGATAAAGGCCAAGCAGAGTTTATTATAGAAGCATGGAAAGCATTTACAGGTAAGACAGAAAATGATGAACTAGTAAGTGCAGTTTATGATTCTCTTAACCGTAAACAATCTGAAGGTCTTCCTGATATAGGTGTACTAAGAGATTATATAAGTCAGTATATAACTAATTTAGAAAATAATAAGAAGTTAGATAGAGTGGGTAATGGTAGTGAAGCTCCAAAAGCATCTGCTAGACTTAACATATATAATGATGGTAATATAGGATTAGAAGTTAGAGATGAAAAAACAGATCAATGGTTTAACAATAATGGTAAACCTATTAGAACTGAGGCAGATCTTCCAGATAATATAATAGATCTTTTGCAAAACTTAAGAACAACTATTAAATTTGAAAACCGTAGAAATAGTGATCTTGTAGGTATTAACAGTACTAAGAAAATAAACTTCCTTACAATGAATGAAGGCAAGTTAGTTTCTAAAGAAATGACATACAACGAATATATAATGGATAGAGCAACAACACTTTTAGAAAAAGGAACACCTTCTGAAAATAAAAATAAAGACTGGGTGTATTTTGCTAACCCTGTAGTGAAGATGGAATACTCAAAAGGTGTCGAAGAAGATTCTAATTTTGAAGAAGAAGAAAAACAAACTATACCTGTAGCTGATTTATTTGAATCTGCTCCTGATGAAGATGATTTATTTGCACAATTAGAACGTGCTGCAGCAGCTAACAATATGACTGATGAACAAGTTAAAGAAGAAGCTGATAAATGTAATATTATTAACCCTTTTGAAGATGCTTAAAATAAATATATAATATGCCTTGTCCTAATATAAACAGTCCTCAGTGGAAATCTTTAGTAGAGAAAGTTGGTGAAAATAATGCTTGGAGAGAATTTCTCAAGTATGGTGATGCTATATATGAAAAGCAAACAGTTGACTTAACTGTTCCTGAAAATGTAGTAAATACAGAATTAAAATCTGTAAACATTCTTCAATCTGATAAAGCTAAAGAAGTATTTGCTAAAGGAGAAAAGAACAAATGGAATATTGATAGAATTCTTACAGAACTTCAAGTACCTAAAGAACAAAAAGAATTACTTAAGCAGTATAATACAGCTAATCGTGAAGAGTTAATTACTAATATGTTAGCTGATTATAGTTATGCTATTGAAATTAATATTATTAAAAATAAAAAAACTAGAACTGAAGATTTTGAAAGTGCTGGTGTAGATGTTTATATACAAAATGGAAAGTATTTTATAAGTGGAGGTACGGATGGATCTGCTGATTCAGAGATAACTAAAGAGGAATATGATAATTTTAAAAGGGATGCTACTACAGTAGATGATTCAAATAGTAATTACTATGATAACTTAACAGTTCCAGGAGGAACTAATTATACAGAGAATGAAATAGCTACACCAGCTATCACTCCTTCTATTAAAGGTCATGCTCAATTTGCTACAGATCAAGGTATAGGATGGTTTAGAAGTGATGAGCAAAAAAATGAAATAGGATGGACAGGTAATTGGGAAGATGGAGAACAAATAACAAGTCAGTTTAATAATAAGACTCGTAGGGTATTAGAAGTACAATCTGATTTATTTCAAAAAGGTAGAGATAGAAAAGATTTAATTTCTAAAAAACCTGATGGTAGTAATGATAAGATAGAAAGACAATCAGATGGCACCTGGGCAGTTGTAAATACACAAATAGGTATTGTAGAGTCTGGATTTAAAACACAAGAGGAAGCTGACAATTGGTTAAATCCTACATCAAAAGAAAATCAATTTCTTCAATTATTAAATAAAGATAATAACTGGGTAACATTCTTTGTTAAATCTATTGTACAAGATTCTGCTAAGAAAGGATATGAGAAAGTGTTATTCCCTTCTGGTAAAACTGTTGGAAAAATAGAAGGTTTTGATAAAGTTGAAGAAAAAATAAAAGAATTTAATGATAAACTAGAAAAAATACCTAAAGCTAATACTATTCAAGAATTAAAAGATATAGTAATATCAGTAGGTCAATCTGGTGGTAATTTACAAACAGAAAAAGAATGGCATATTAAAAAAACAAAAGAGGAATTAAATCACTATTTACTTGCTCAAAAAGATACTTTATCTACTATTAAATTTTATGAAGAAACTGTAGCTAATGTTCTTAATAAACAATATGGTAAAGAAAATATAAAACAAGTTACAGATGAACATGGTAGTACATGGAATGAGTTAACTATAGCTCCTACAAGAGATGCTGGTAAAGTTTTATTATCTATTAAGACTAAATCTACTGAGCAGATAGCTAAAGGTATAGACAAGAATCTTATAAAAAGTGAACAAGAAATAAAGTATACAAACTTTATTCAATCATTAGTTATTAATAAGCTGGGTGATATATCTCCTAATAAAAAATTAGAGATGTCTCCTGATGATGCTTTTAAAGCAGCTAAGACCAATTTTGAACAAGCTATAAAAAATGTTAATGATTTTATTGGTATAATAAAAACTGCTGAAACTTTTAATGCTCTTAAAGCTAAAGATGAAAAACGTTTAACTACACTATTGTCTAAGTTTTATTTACAAGATGTATCTTCTTTTGAAGAAGCTGTTACAGCTAAAGAAAACTATGAGAACATTGTAAATAACTTTAACAAGTATAGAGAATATGTTGTTACAGAACTTGCTCATAAAGGAATAAAAATTAAGAAGGGTAAGTTTGAAGTTGTTCAACAAGAAGATGTAGATAACAAAGAACAAGACAATACAGAAGATGTTAGTCTTTCCAATGAAGAAATAAGTAAAGAAAGGTTTGATAGAAGTATATTTGAAACTAACCCAAGAGACACAGCAAGTGTAAGGGTTAAAGCATTGATACAGACTATTAAACAAATGAAGTATGATGAGAAAACAAATACTTACACTCCAGAATATGAATTAGGTATTCCTTTATATGCTAATGGTGATGATGTATTTTTAGATATGTTAGAGGCAGGTATAGCAATGGATCTTTCTAACTATACAGATGGTTCTTCTAAACTAAATGCTTTCCGTGATGAGTTAGGTAAACGTAAAACAGCTAGACCTTATCTAGATGATCTATTAAGTAAGATAAATAAGTATGAAGAGCTTGGACAGTGGGATAAGATTAATGATATTCTCACTGTAGCTTCTAAAGCTTTTGCTAATGAAACACTTGTATTATATACCCTAAGTAAAATGGGTAGTCAAATTAATGGTGTTAAACTTGTTAAGGTGATAGCATCTAATAGAGACACTATAGAAGGACAAGTTACAAGAGACTGGTTAACTAGACATCAAGTATCTGGTTTTTATAATAAATCTGCTGATGGTAAACTTACACCAAATGTAGATAAAGTGGAAAGTCTTAATAGAATTAGACTTGAAGGAAAAAGTGCTACAGGTGATGCTCAAACAAAAAAGTTTATTGAATACTTTAATGTTCTTGGTATTAAGTTTACTGATAAAGATATGCAGTATATGGCTCCTATACTACATAAAGAATTTAAGAAAGGAAAAAACTTTGGTGTTGTATTTAATGATGGAAATCTATTAGATAATATATACAATGATTTTAAAAAGAATATTGACCAACCTTTTGAAGGTCAGTATGGTTTTCAAAATGAAAAAAGAGAGATGGGTATATTAGCCACTCTTTACAATGATGCTAATCCTGGATTATACAAACCAGCTTCTTCTAAAACAGCTGATGGCAAAAGTAAATATTTATATATCCAACCTAACTACGTTGAAGTAGTTAAACGTGAATTTGAAAAAGGAAACATAACTAGTGTAACTAATACAGCTTTAGCTCAACCTAACCAAAGTTTTTGGACTAAAGTAAAGAATGCTGTATACAAATTTGTATTAGGATACTTTAATGGATCACGTGAACAAGAAGCAGGTAAGGATGGTAAAGTAAGAAAAAACTTTACAGAAAAAGAGCAGGTGGTCACTATGTTTATGAAACATCAGGAGAACATGAATGATGGTACATACATCACATTTACTCTTTCTGATAAGACCACTACTATGGAAACAAAGATGACTAAAGAATTCTTTGTTGATAGTGCAAACACCCCTGTAGGTAAAGGAGAAGACTTTATTATAAAAAATGATAGAATAGAATTTACTGATAAATTAAAAGATAAAGTATATAACTCTTTTGTAGAACCTGAAGTTAGTAGAATACTTGCTGCTATGAAACATAGTAGTAAAGTAAATGTTGAAAATTACAGTATAGCTTCTAAATTATTTTACTTTTTTCCAAAGTTAAACTCTGAGCCCTCTTTAGAAAACTTTAGAAAAGATTTATACTCTGGTAAAAAAACAATAGAAGAATTAAATAAACAATACGGTAAGTCAGTAGCTGATGTAGTTCTTGCAGAGTTTGACTCAGCTAACAATGATCAAATAGATTATTTAGTAGAAAACAAAATAATTGAAAAAGACAAGGGTGTCTATAAGTTTCCGTTATTTAATAGAAGTTATGTAAATAAATTTAGAGAAGCTAGTGTATCAAATCAATTATTAGCTAAGCTAATGGTAATGGATATGCAGTTAAACTATCAAAATGCTCAGATTAAAACTATTCAGTTTTTAAAGTTTGATCCTGCTCATGCATTTAAAGCTTATAAAGGATTTGATAAGTCTAAGTCTTTTGATGCTCTTTCTGGTGAAGAAAAAGTAAAACTTGTAAATGCATCATGGGATGAATTTTCTAAACGTGCTGCTGCTCTAATAGCTCCAGGAGGTCAAGGTAACTGGTCTTGGAAATATGATGGTAATAAAAAATCATATAATACAGAGAAATATAGAGCTGTTACATTGAAGGATGTAAAAATGAATGTAGCTAATTATAAAGATGTTGAGACAACAGATGCTCAAGAATTTATAACTATGCAAGAGCATATTGACTATTTAATGAGTCAAGGTAAAATTCCAGGATCTGTTTGGGAGTCTATTCATTCTAAAATAATTAAAGCTGGACCAGGTGGATACTATGAACTTGATCCTAAAGAACTAAATTATGTATTTAGTCCTGCTAAACCAGTGTATGTAAACAGTACTAATGAAGGTGATAGCACAGGTCTTAATAGATTTGACTATATTAAATCTTCAAGATTCCCTCTTATACCAGAACATGAAGCTGGATCTGAAAGAGATAAGCTTAGAATCTGGATGGAAAAAAATAATATTCAGTCAGCAAACTTTGGATCAGGTAAAAAATTAGGAAGACCATCTGTATCTTTAGAAGTATTTGATAAAGATAATAACTTTATAGAACCAAAAGATTTTGATAAATCTATACAAGAGTTATCAAGAGATGGTTTACGTAATCAGCAGGAGCTTCCTCACCAGAAAGATGAGATTGCTAATGTTAGTCAGATGAACCGTACATTGTTTGATGGTCTCTTAAAAAGCAATTTTACATTCTCAGAAATGAAAGATGTAACTGGTGGAGAACTTAAAAATGTAAAAGAAGCTATCCGTGCAAAACAATTTGCTAATAAAGCTCAAGAGCTTTCTGATAAATTAGGTAATGTATGGAAATCTCAAAGAGGACTATATGAGCTTTTAAAACAAGAAATACAAAACGACACTACAGGAAGTTATACAGAGAATGATTTAAAGTCTATAGAGCTTGATAGTGATGACATGTTTAAAATTCCTTTGGAAGTACAGTTTAAATTTCCAAAGTTCCAGGGGTTAATAAACTCAATGATTGATAAGAATGTAAAGTTAAAAGTAGAAGGAAGTAGTTTTGTTCAAGTTAGTGGTGTTGGAGCTAAATATAACTTTAGTGATCTTAGTAAAGGTATTAAGTCTAGTATTATATGGACTGATAGTTATGCTAAACAATTTAAGAGTGGAAAAGAAGTAGGACTTAAATATATTGGAAAAAAGAATGGAGTTGTAGCTCCTGCACAAGTACTTGTTTCTCAATACATCAGAGATGCTAAAGGTAATCTTGTAGATTTATCTCAATTTATTACAGAGAAAAATGGTGTTAAAATATTAGACACATCTAAAATGAGTCAAGATTTGTTTCAGCTTGTAGCAAGCCGTATTCCAAATCAGTCTCATGTATCTATGCTTCCGGTAGAAGTGGTAGGTTTTTTACCTAGTTATATGGAGAATACTATTGTAGTACCGGATGGTATCACTGGTCAAATGGGATCTGATTTTGACGTAGATAAACTTTATGCATATACATCTAAAGTAGTAGAGAGTAAAGATAAAGATGGTAATATTATATATGGTCCTGTTCAGTATAAGATAAACAGTATATCTGATATAGATAAATTAAGTGCAGATCAATTAGCACAAGCTTACAGGGATCTCCATTGGAATGTATTAACACATATAGATACATTTGATAAAATTACTAAGTCAGTTGATAACCCTGAAGTAGGGGCTAAAAAAGAAGAAAGAGAACAACAGTTAAAAAAGTATAATATTGATACAAATGAAGGTTCCAATCTTCCTTTAGACTTCATGACTAGTATAACTAGATTTACTGATAACAAATCTGGTAAAGATGGGGTATCTATATTTGCTAACTTGATTTCAGCTCAAGCTGATATGCAAGATAAGATATTAACTCTTGGGGCTAAAGATAGTAAGGGAGATGTAAAACCTCTTCCTATTAAAATAAAACTTTCTAAAAACAGTCTTGATACAGTAGATTTACTGTATGTTGGTCAAACAGGTGAGTCTAAATCTTTTTTAGGTAAAACACGTAGTATATCTGATAACTTAAACATTGAGTTTACAGAGTCTGTAGATAATGCTAAGAACCAAAACCTTAGAGAGTTTAACTGGGATAACAAATCAATGGGAGCTGTTGGATTTCTTTCAATGCTTACTGATGAAAATGAGCAAGCTGTTCCTATAGAATTTATGATGGATCTTACATCTCAATCATCTATCAAAAGACTACTTACACTTATAGATTTAAAACAAGATAGCTTTGGTACATATGATAGTAAAGCCACTCTTAATAGTATTGAAGAAATAAAGAAAGATTTAATTGATGAGATTAATAAGAAACAATTATTAAAGCCAGGAGAAACAGCAGAAAGTTATTTCTCTACTCCATCTAGAAATCAAATTTTAGATCCTCAGACACTTGCTGATATGTGGATTGTTGGGCAAGCTATTAATCAAAAAGAAAATAAAAGAGTAAATGAATCATTAGAAGGTATTAGAGAAGACTTAAATACTAAATATAAAACTGAGGTATATAAGTCAGTTGATGATTTATTATTAGATTATTATAATACACAGTATAATGCCCTAGATTTATATTATGATGTTGAAGATAAGGGTAGAGAATTAATGACTATACTTGGAGCTGTATACACATATACTAAAGGTATAGGTTCAAATATATTTGATACTAAACAAAAACTTAATCAGTTAAATAAACTAGCTGACTCTTCAAACTTTATTGGTATTCAGGATTTAGCTGGTGAGGTTGAAAAAGATAAAGAGACTGGAATAATATCAATAGTTCCTAAAGGTGAATTAGGTGCTGCTATACAGCATTCATTAATGGTAGCCCAGGATATGTATTTAAAAATATTCCCTATTGCAAGTGGTCAAAATTTAGAAGCTATTGTAACTAAGATTTTAGAAAATCAAGGTGTTAAAATAGATGATATAAGTAAAAATAAGTATACTAGTACTTTTGAGAATATATTTAATTCAGCTATTGATTACTTATACACTTCTCCTGATCTTGAATTATTTGATAATGCAAGAGAAATAAGAAATAGATTAATTAATGGTGATACATCTATAGGTAAACGTATAATAGATTTAAAAGAAAAACCTGAGTTTGCTAAGAACGGATTCCTTAAATATATTGAGGTTAAACCTGTAAATAATTCTGAAGCATACACTATAGCATTTAAAGATCCATTTGGTACAAACGTAGATGTTAAGTCTGTTATATCAGGTTTCTATGAACTAGCTATATCAGGTGATGAAGAAATTAGACAACTTGCAAAAGATCTTGCTGTATATACTTATTCTACAGGTGATGCTGGTAATATAGGTAGGTTTATCCCTATAGACTACTATCTAAAAGATAAAGACTATGCTAAAGCAATAAAGAAGATTCGTGGAACTTTTGTAGATAATATGGCTGACTCTGAAAACAGAGAAGCTTTAATTGATCAGATTGTTCAAAACTATCCTGAAGAGTTTGCTAAGAAATTTAACTACTCTAGTTCAATAGGTGAATTAGGTGATAGTGATAACATGTTCAAGAAAATATTAAAACCTCTTTTAAAAGGAGCTGATACACTAGAAAAGATTTCTAAATTTAGTTTTAAACTTGGAGACTTTTTAGTAGATGAAAAAGCAAAAGGACTTGCAGATTCTCTTCAAGTTCCTTTAAGTGATTCAGAAATAGAAGCAGCAAAAAAAGATGGAATAGATGTCTATAAAGTAGATGATAAAGGAAATCCTATATTAGATAGTAATGGTAAAGTTACACCTAAGTTTAAATATCCTCCTTATATTCTTATAAAAGATAGTTATGAAGGAATTGACTACTATACAAGTAGAACTGCAGACTACCTATACAAAAGAACATCTAAAGCATTAACAGCTGATGGTATTGCTACATATGAAAGAATTAACATTCTTGGTGTAGGAAATATTAAAGAGTTTGAGTTTAACAACCCAGGTTTAAAATCAGTAATTAAAAATAACAATGTAGATGGTATTGACGTTGACATGCTTTCTGATGAACCAGATATGAGTTTTGGTTTAACACCAGAAATGTTTGAAGACTATTCTGTTAAACCACAAGGTACAAGTGAGCCTAAAGGACAGAAGGTTAAAGATGGCATATATGTAAATCAAGAGGGTCTTACAAAAAATGAGCAGCTTGAGCTATTTGATTATTTAAAACCATTCTTAGAATCTCAAGGTAAAAAAACAAACAAAGGTGAAAATGCTCCTATAATGATAGGACTAGGTTTGAGATGGGATTATAAAAGTAATAATACTAATTTAACTCCTGTGAACGTAGGTAAAAACTTAGCTGGAGGAAATACATCTTATGCCTATTATGATTTATCAATAAATGGAAAACCTTTAGGACAAATAACTCCAAGGTTTATAGAGTTGATGAATAAGTCTACAGGAATAGATATTAGTAACTATGATGGTGCCATTATAAATCTTTATTCAAATGGAACATTTATAGGTAATCATTCAGATTTAGAAGAATCTGCAACAGCAGAAAGATATCCTGTAGTTGTGGCTAATATAGGAGGGTCAGGAAATATTATATTAGGTACTGGTAAAGATCAAACTAAAGTAGATTTAAAACCAGGTGCTGGATATTTATTTGGAGTTGATGGTAAAAATAGAAAAATTCAACATAGCACATATGCTAGTGAAGTAAAAGGATTTTTACCAAGTATATCTATTGCTCAAGAAGGTAAAACTTTTAATGAAGGTGATTATAGAGTGAGCATAACTATGAGAAGGGTAATGCCTTTAGAAACAGGAATGCCTACAGAACCATCTGTTATATCATCAAAGAAGGCAACCACTACTACCACTAGTATTAAACCTACAATAGATTTATCAAGAGAGTGGAAAGGTGATTTAGAATCTGCTGATGTTTATAATAAAACTAATCCAAAATTAGTTAATACTATGAGAACATCAGCTGCTAAACCAAATGAGCATTTTGGTAATCCATTTAGTGAAGCAGGTTATGCAGGTACTATAAAAGTTAATAGTATTGGTGAAGCTGTAATAGCTTATAAAGATTGGTTACTTGGTACTAAGTTTCAAGATGTTAAACCTGAGCAAAGATCTTGGATTCTTGATCAAATTAATCAAGGCAAACTAGATGGTGCTAAATTGTTATATGCTGGTAAATCTGAAGCAAGAGGTCAAGGAATGCATCCTACAGCATTGGCTGAAGTTGTTGAAGAGTTAAGATCTATAAAAACTAAAGCTAGTTTTGAAATATCTTCTAACTCTAAAGGTCTTGCTGCAGCTCTTACTAATCCTACAGAACTTGCTAAGAAGAAAGGAAATCTCACTGAGTCTTATCCTGTAAGATATGGAAATAGAATGTATAAAGATGTTGAAGAAGGATATCAAGATTTAAAATCTAATTTTAGTAAAGAAGGTAAAGGCCCTAATAGTACATATGCTCTTATGGTTGGGCTTATTAAAGCTAAACTTCAACAGCATCCTAGATTAACTAATGAAATAACAAAACAAGGTGGTTCAGACTGGATAAAAAAAGCTACACACCAACCTACTGATAAAAATACTGTATGGGAAACAGGAGGTAAAAACTGGTTTATTGAAGCTCTTAATGAAGCATACACTGAAGTTTCTAAACCTATTGTAGAAGAAACAATTGAAGAAAAAGAACAACCTACCACTGTAGATTATGGTGGTAAGACATATCTTTTAGAAGGGTCTGAAGAAGATGGTTTTACTGTATATAATATGTCTAAGGGTGAGAAATCTAAAATTGTTGCAGATCAAAGTTTAATTAATAAAATTAACTTGACACATGCTGCAACTTTACATCCAGAACATGTAGTTACGTTGACTAATATGCAACATCAGCCTAGCTACTATGTAGATTTTACAGAAAGAGTGATATCATTAGCCCCCTCTAACTATGGGAAACAAATTACATCAGGTGATATCTATAACAGAGTGATGCTACAATATAAAAACAAATCATTAGTTCCTACACAAGATGAACCTGTTGCATCTGATCTTGATACTACTAAGTATGAACCTAATTACTTAGACATAAATGGTAAAAAAATAGAAACGTTCAAATGGAATAAGGATAAAAAAGTAGCAATTACTCTTACAGGAGATCAGAAGAAAGCAGTTAAACTTATGATTGATCACTTTACAAGTAATCCTGGTGTTCCATACATACTTAAAGGTAAAGCTGGTACAGGTAAGACTACAGTAATACGTGTTATTAATGAGTACTTTAAAGGTAAAAGTTCTGTAATAATAACTCCTACACATAAGGCAGGTAAGAATGCATCTATAGTTACCTATGGTAATACACAAGATAAGTATAAAACATATGCTTCTAGTTACAGTGGTTATAGAGGTGCTCCAACTGAAAGTATACTTATTTTTGATGAAGTTTCTATGTTAAATGATGCTGATTTAGATAAAGTAATGAAGAAACTTAAAGATGGCCAGATGGTTATATTCATGGGTGATCAACGTCAGTTGCCTCCTGTAAAAGCTTCTAGAACATCTGCATTCTTTAATTCTAAAGATGGTAAAAATGTACATGAGTTAACAGAAGTAATGAGATTTGATGAGCAGGGATCTATCTTCAAGATAGCTGATAGATTTGCTGAGAACTTGAAAAAATATGATGTTATTAAGCAGTTCCCTGAAAAACTTATATCTGATAAAGATGCTGTATACACTGTAGATTCTTCTAAAAGATTAGTAGATGCCTATATGCACTATTATAGATTAGAAGGAAATGATCCATCTAAAGTTAGGTTGATTGTTTATGGTAATAAAACTGCAGAACTTTATAATAACCAAATAAGAAATATAATATACAAGGGTGATGCTCAGTTTGGTGTTATTAATAACAATGACTTGCTAACAGGTAATGCAGGATGGTCTACTAAGAATGTTCTTCAAAGTCCAATGGTTAATAGTAGTGAATATAAAGTAGTTGAAAATCCTAAAATACTTAAACGTAGTTATGATGGATTCTCTTTTACAGGACAAAATATTACATATAAAGAAATTGTTTCTGGTCAGTTTGAAACAGAAAGAAACATTACTGTTATAGATCCTTCTAGTCCTGAAAATGCAGCTATATATAATCACATAGCTTGCAATATTATTAACATGAAGAATCTAAGAGCTAATGATAGATATGAGTCTAGATATAACGAAGAGTTAAATAGAATTGAAAAGTCTGGTGTTTATTCATTAACAACAATGTATGCTAAACCATCTGTAGTTGATCCAATAACTAAAAAAGTTGAAGCTGTTGATTTGTATACATTAGATCAATTGATATCAGTTATTAAAAAAGAAAATCCAGAATTATCTGATGATGAAGTTTTAAATATGGTTGATAATGAAACAGTAAAACAATACTATAAAATAGAGCCTAATGTTTCTTTTGGATATGCAATCACTACACATAAGTCACAAGGATCTACATACAAACATGTACTAGTTGATGAGGCTAATATGTCTTTTAGAGATAAAACTAGAAAAATAGAAGATCAAAATGATGATTTCTATGCATATGAAGCTAATCAAATGAGGTATGTAGCTTTCTCAAGACCCACTGATACGTTAATTATTTACACTAAAAAATCTATAGGGGAGAATTTAGAATACAATGAAGGTGATAGTTCTAAATTAACAGAAGATCAACCAACTAGTAATGAAAGAATTGATATATTTAGCCTATTTCAAAGCAATATGGTTGATGATGTAACAGATGAAGTGTTTGGTAATTCATCATCTCGTTTAAATGTACGTGGTATTCTTAATAAAATATATACTAGTGGTACTCCATTAAGCAAAAATATACTAGATTTGGTTGGTAAAACTGGTGGATTTGGTAACTTGAAGATTGTTGTTGATGAAAATCTAGAAAGCCCTGGTAAATATTTAAATGGTGTAATAACTATTAATCCTACTGAAGCTATTGGTTCAACAAATAATGAAAAGTTAGCTAAGCAAAGATTACATGATGTTATAGTCCATGAATTATTGCACCATGTAACATCTGATCTTTTGAATGCTGACCTTAGTAAACTAACAGCTGATCAAAGGAAATGGGTATTATCTTTAAATAATTTATTTAATACAGTACAAGATAAATTCTTAAAGAATCCTGTTCATAGAGAAGCTCTACAAAATGCTATTGATCAATCTAAAAGAGCTGATGGATTTTTATCAGAAAATGATAAGAGCATGTACTACGGATTAACAAGCAGTGAAGAGTTTATAAGCATGTTAATGACAGATGAAGGCTTTAGGGATTTAATGAATAATACCACATACGAGGGAAACAAATCTATATTGGATAGATTTATAGATATCCTTGCAAACATTCTTAAATCATTAGGCATTAGAGTTAGAGATGAGTCTGTGCTAAAAGAAGGTATAACTAATATTGTAGGATTGATAGAATCTAGAAAACAAGATAACCAGGCTGAAGAAAATCCAGCACTAAAATCTATATCTACTTCTAAAGAAAAAATGATATCAGAAAATTTTGAAGAGATCTTAAATATTCTTAACATAAAAAGTGAATGCTAACATGGCTTGTAAATACACATATAGAGGGGTAGAGTATACTAAAACTGAACTATTAGAAAGACTTTCTGTTGATTTATTCAAAGATCTAAATAATGAAAATATATTTAGATCTATATCTACAAAATCTAAGTCTTCTCCTATAGTTAGTGAGACCAGTCTTATGCTTAATCAAAGATATGCTGATGCTAAAAATATGCTGCAGGCTATTAAAAATAGTGATGATAGTAAAGAAGAAAAGCTTAAGAAAACAGCTTATTACAAAAATGTAATGGAGCAGACAAGAACATCTCGTAAAGAACTACTAGATATGCCTGCTGATAAACAATTGGATTATGTACTAGATAAAGCTATAGCTGATGCTAAACTTGTAGACACATTATTTGCAAGTGACAAAATCACTTTTAATGAGCTAAGATTTGCTAATAATGTAGTTGAAACCTGGAGCAATTTAAATAATGGACTAGGTGTAGATACTATATATGATATTGCTGATGAGGACATTAAAAATAAAGCAAATCTTATTCTTAATAGATATAGAGAACTTAATGATCGTACTAGACAGATAGCTATTAAACTTTTAAAAGATGCTGGAGTAAGTGACACTAAATTAAGAGAAACTTCTATAGCTACAGAGTTTGTAAGAGAACTTAGTACAGCCGGTGTTCCCATTACAAATAAGCTTGCTTATATAATCAAAGAAACAAACTTTAAGATTAATAAAGAGCATAATAAAAACCATGAGACTATTGATTCAAAATTTGAGTTAATAAAAAACCATCCAGTATTTAAACAACTAGGGTGGGACTTATTTATTAAAAATCAAAAGAACAAAGATGATGAAGAAGTATTAGCTCTTAATACAAAGTATTCACAATCTTTCTGGGATAACTTAAGAAAAGCAAATGCTAATAGAAGAGGAGAAATAGAAAGAGCAGGAACTGATAGAGAGAAAGCTAGACAAGCATGGAAAAATTATAATAACTGGATGACTCAAAATACTGTGCCATTTAATTCAGTGTTATTTATAAATTCAGCTGATCATACTGATGAAGACCGTGACAATGAAGTAACTAGAATGAAATCTCTAGGTTTCAATGAAAGTGAGATAAGTGATATAATAGCTGAGTCTCAAAAGTTTTATGAAAGGTTTCTACAGAATAAAGATGAATACGAAGAAAGAACAAAACTTGCTGTTGCAAGTGATCCTTCTATAGTACCTTCTGCTATGACTGATGATGACTATATAAAAGAAAAGGTTAATGAGTATGATAATTTAAATAATCCTCTTAAATATACAGAACAAAAGTTTAAGGCAGGAGAAACTGTTACAGCTTATGGTGGAGCTAAATATAGTTACTTGATTCCTGCTAAAGAAGTGAATAGCATACCATCTGGATACTATGATGAAAACTTTGCTAAGATTGCAGCAGATCCTAAACTATATGAATTCTATAAATGGTATACAGGATTTATGAACGAAAACTTAGAGTGGCTTCCTCAAGAAGAAACAGATGATCTTCAATCTAACTTTTTACCTGTAATAGCTGATAGAGTAGTTAAAGAATATGGATTTTCTAATCTTAAAGAATCTGTTAAGGGATTAGGTGATTGGTTTATGAAAGCTCTCACTGCTAATAACTACGAACAAAGAGTAGAAAAAGCAGCATTTAGTAAAAAAGAAAGAAAAGGTTTTAAAGCAAGATATATAAATGAAAACGTTGCTGTAGAAGATAGATCTAAAGATTTAGTACTTATGGCTAAGTTGTTTAGTGATATGGCTCTTGTTTATAAACATAAGAATACAGTTTCTGCTCAGGTTGATATTATTAATGATATAGTACAGAGTAAAGAGGGTTCTTATAAAATGAATAAGAAGTTAGGTGAGCTAGAACCTGTTGCTAAAGATGCAATTAGACTTAAGTCACTAGCTGAAGCTACAGTTAATGCTTCTTTTTATGGATTAAAAGCTGAAGATAATATATTTAACTCCGATGAACTATTCTATGACTGGAAAGAATTAGTAAGTCTTGGATTATGGAAATCTGAAAAAGCTAAAAAAGCTAAAGTAATAAGTGATAGTATTAAGAGTATTAATGAAAAATTAGATAACGATGATACTCTTACAGATGAACAAAGAGAAAAATTAAATGCAAAACTTGAAACTGAAAAAGCTTCCTTCTATAAACTAGGTGGCAGAAAATTTTCATTAAGTACTGCAATTGATTCTTCTATAAAAGGAACCAGAATTACTTCATTAGGGTTTGCTCCATTTTCTGCTTTTAGAAACTTAATTGTAGGTAAGCTAAATAATAACATACATGCAACAGGAGGTAGGGATTTTAGTAAGAAAGATCTTACTTGGGCTAATAAAATACTTATACAGCTTACTGGTAAATACTGGTCTGGTGGAAAGTATGAAACTAAAATGACCAAGCTTACATTTGGATTAATGCATGATGCTCAGTTAGCTGAAGGTGAAGATGGTATCTATCTTCAATCAATGGTAGATAAAAGTACAAGTCTTGATAAATTTAGAGAAATGATGCCCAAGGCTTATACATGGTTATCATCTGGTGATTACCATTTTAAAGCTCAGATGTTATTAGCTTGTATGAAACATGAAATGATTACTACTTCTAAAGGAGAAAAGATTAGTTTCATAGATGCTCTTAATGAAGACAGAGAGTATGATGAAGATAAGCATGGTCCATGGGATGCAGC
>Ga0304728_1000225_pt1 | contig 46220 bp, 46 predicted proteins | sample C_130625_MF_Meta_FD_190476 | JGI IMG/M metagenome (GOLD analysis project Ga0304728, IMG submission 190476) | Freshwater microbial communities from Lake Croche, Canada to study carbon cycling - C_130625_MF_MetaG (v2) (version 2) | ecosystem: Environmental > Aquatic > Freshwater > Lake | place... | reverse complement strand
TCGTCGTAAGACGGTTAAAAAATTGGTTTGGTAGTTCAGTTGGTTAGAATACATGCCTGTCACGCATGGGGTCGCGGGTTCGAGTCCCGTCCAGACCGCTCAGAACGCTGAAGCGTTAAAAAGAAACGCCTCTATGGCTGGAGGATTAGAAAACCCTAAGATGTATCAAAACTCTTAGGGTTTTTGTTTTTAGTTTATTCCATTCTCTATGGAAGTATATACAGTTTATATTATTTGTAATCCTCGAAATATTTATTATAAAGGCTTTACAACCGATGTTTTGCGACGATTGGAAGAACATAATTCTTTAATAGGAAAATACACTTCTGAAAAAGGACCATGGACTTTGGTATTCAAACATTCATTTATTTCAAAGTCAGAGGCATTGAAGTATGAACGAATGCTCAAACGTCAAAATCACAAATACCTAGATTGGTTAATCGCATCAGATAAAAATGAAATAAGCTAGGATTTAATATCGTTTAAATGGGGTCGTCTCGGCTCAGCCGAGAAGTCCGTAAATCTCACAGTTCGAAGCGTATTGTATTGAAGTGGTATTGTCGCTAAACAAACAGTTTTGGACTTTACCGTTGTTTGGGGAACCTAAGGCTAAGCCATTGTTTAGAAATTGGCAATCGGAAATATACATGGAGTCAAATACGAATGCCGAAAATGTTACTCCAATCTGATTGTCAATGAAATTTGAATTGGTCATTAGAAAGGCAGTGGAATAGGCCTGAATGGAGGTGGTGTTGCCTTTGAAAAAGCAATTTTGAATGGTAAAGTAGGACCAGCCATAAACGCCAACTTGGTTGTCAATAAACTGACAATTGGTTAAATTAACTGAATTGGCAACAGTAATTGCTTGAGAACAGTGACTGAATTTACAATTGGTATACTGATAATTATTTAGAGCGGTTTCATAAGAAAATGGGTTGTACGCATTTGAAATGTGGAATCGATCTGCGTTGAGTACTCCACCTTGCGAACTGGTACAAACAAATCCCTGCCATCCCACTGTACTCGTGGTGTCGTAAAGGGAGTAAATTTTTATTGGAAGGATATCCGTGCCTATACAATTAATGGTTCCTCGAGCTTCGATATAAATGTTATTGTTTATTTGATTGTCGATTTTAATTTCAACACCTGGTTCGATATTGAGTGTGTTTCCAGGAAAGACAACAATAGAACCAGTAACAATGTAGGGACTGTTTGCTGCTGTCCATGTGGTATTTTGATAAATTCCGCCTGAAACATTAGTTTGAGCATAAACAGAACACAAACCTAAGATAGATACGACACAAAATATAATTTTTTTCATTTTACTGATTTGCTTCTCAAACAAATTATGGAGCATTTTGTTCAGTATTTTTTTGCTGCGAAAAATCTTATTTTATTCTATCAATTTTTGCATTTCATTTTGATTTCAAAAGCACTCTTAATTGATTTGTCCAAGAAAATCTGAAACGATTACTTGGTATCTTTCAGATTCAATTTGCTTTGAAAGTACAGTGTAAATTTCACTGTGTTTATTGGTTGTCACTCCTCCATATTTGTTTTTGGTAATTACATCATACTTTTTTTCATATTGGGTGATTAATTCTTTAAATTGTTTTCTAACCGTTTGATAAATAGTCCTGAAGTTATAATCGTTATACAATTCCTCATAAAGTTCGGGATGGTTTGTTTTAGCATAAAGAAGATATTCTTTAATAAAGAAGTCGAACTCGTAGAATGCATCAGCGTTACTAATGAAGCTAGTTGGCCAGGCCCAATAGACACTTGTTGTATATTCCTGTTGAAATAAGGGGTACAGATCATAAATGACCTTTGATCCTTGATAATAGGCATTGAATTCTTCCATTAATCCTATAATTCCACTACTTTGAGTTGATTGTAAGGACTGTGCCATAATGTATGTTTTATACCTTAAGGTTTGAAGTGATTCTGGAATTGAATGCGCTAATTCAATACTAGGGAATAGCTTAGTGCTAGGATAATTATAGCTGTAACTCAGGAATTCATTGATATAAAATCCTTCTGATTTAGATAAGTTAGGGACATTTTCCCCTTGTTTTGCGCGCATGTAGGGAATTTGGCTATCAAAAGCATGTGTTGTTTCATGAACCGTTGTAGATATTGAATTTAAAAAGCTTTTGACATCTTTTAATTCACAAAATTCCAAATGATGCATACTAGAAGAGGTGGAGTTGCCACCATAGGAAATGGATCTCCCATTTTTATGAAATTGATTTACAATATCATATCCTGTGCTTGAATAAGATAACAGTTGACTCATCGCCCAATCTTGGGAAAGTTGCGAAAATGCAAATCCAGAATAACCAACTAAAACTACGATGTATCCGAAGGTACGTATCATAAGAAAGTAAATTAAAGTTAGGTAGCTGTTGCGTCATACTTCCTTCATAATGATCTTTCTAAATTTCGTTACGCCATTAGATTAATTGCCACGGTAGTGTTCATTAATCTAAGCCATTAGAATACTCTTCTAGTCAACGACCTCAACCAATTCCCGATTCAATAAAATCTTATGAGTTCCATGAGGAGTGAAGGTGATGCTGTAATCTTTTGCTTGTTCTTCACCTACTGCATGTTTGAATTTCGACCGTATTCTAGCCATTACTTCATTCATATTATTGTCTGTAATGTCTACTAGTCGATTGATTGCTTGATCAATTAATTCATTCGTTGACTGGTTACCGATTTGCGCATAATACGATCTCAGTTCGGTTTTGTAATCGATGAGGTAACTGCGTTGAATTCCTTCGGGATGATTCAAATACAACAAATAAAGTGCTCTTTCTTTTGGATTGAGGTTGATTTGTAAATCACCCAAATCGGTCAGGTAAATGGTTTTACTTCTCCCTCTGATTTCCATCTTACTCAACTGCATGAGTAAATGTGAACGCTGGCGAAACATAATATTATCTCTAAGTCCATCCATGATATCAAACAATTGACGCAGATGTGTCCTGATCGCATCACGCTGTTCCAAAATCCCAAGGCATTCAGGACATAGGTCAGCGGTGCGCATTTTCAAAACAATTTGGGTTTTATCGACACAAAAATCCATCATGCATCCACGAGGTTCATCGTGTACATTATCCATAATATCGTTCTGTTTTTGAAACATCATGCTGCGCAAAAGCCAAGATACAATCTCATAAGTTACCGGAAATCGATCGTCAATGGAATTTCCAAAATACCAATCCCAATCATTGGTTTGCACAAAGTAGTTTTTCATGGTCTCATCCACACATCCAAACCAATTCTTGTCATTTGGAACATCATTCAAGAGGATGATGTGATCGTTTTCATCTATTTGTTGGTCTCGTCTATATTTTTTACAAACTTCAAATAATTGTTCCCACGAAAGTGTTTGTATCCTGTGAGGAAATGAAATTTTTGGGCTAGATTCAATTTCTTCAAAGAAATATGATATTGATCTCCTCGGAAATGGTTCCTTAGTTTCAAAGTCCTTCTTCGTATCATAAATTTCTTCATGATCTGAATCAGGCATCAAAATAGGTTCAGAAGGCACAAATTCTATACTGCCTCTGTATTTTCTGAGCAAATTAAGCACATTGTTGAAATCTTCAATGTCATAATTTTTAGAGCGAATTAAATGTACCTTCATGAACCTTATTGTTTAATTTATTTCTTTCTTCTTTCTTTTTCCTTAAAAATATCAAAAATATCTCGTTTAAGGTTCCCTGAAGATTTTTCATGTGCATAAGTTCTTATCGAGTCACTCACATCATTCATGAAACCCCTATAGTCACTTTTGCTGAAGTTCATAACATTCTCCTTTCTAATATTAAGCATTTTAGAGGTGTGAATGGCATCAAAATCAGCTCCTAAAAAACTAAAAGTCCATTTACCAGTTTCATCCAATTGTTCAATTAATTTGGCAATGTCGTGATAAGAATAAAGTCTCGAGGCATTTTCATGACCATCTGTAATAATAACCAAAACAATTGATATTTCATCATTACTTAGTGCTGCACCAAATTGTTTTTTGATCGAATAAATCGATTTACCAATAGCATCTAATAGGGCCGTAGTTCCATTCGGAAAATAATTTTGGTTGGATAAAGGTTGAATTGCGTCTATCTGACCAAATTGAATTCGATCTTGAATTTCATTATTAAAAAAAGTAAGCGAGCACAGATACTCTTGATCCGGCAGTTCCTTTTTAAGTTGTTGAATGGTATTCAACTGCGTGTTGAATCCGGCGACCGTTTGAAGTTCTAATCCTCCCATAGAGCCACTTTGATCTACAATAAAGTGGTAAAGTGTTGTTTTGTTTTTCATAATATATGTTTTAAATGTTTGGTCAAATTTTTCTTCTTTTTAGGTCAGAAAGCTAATTCCTGCAAGCTTGCAAAGAATAAAATATTCAGTAAAAGCTGATGACCTTTGCAGTGACAATCACAAATTATTAACTAAAAATTTAAGTTATGAGAAACAGGACCAAAAAAATTCTAACCTTTTACACAGACCAGCAAGTTTGTACTGATCAGATTCAAAATGCTTCTTTTTCAAAATCACCTCTCAAGCCATATTTGTTGATGCAACGAATAAAAGCTAAAGGATTGAATACCATTTTTAGACGTAATTCAAATTTTACTCCCTTTACTAAAGAAGACTTCAAAATCGCTCACACGGAAACTTACATTAATAATTTTTTTCAAGGTGAGGGTAACTATCTGTCCAATTCACTCCCCTGGTCCAAAAATTTAGTGCACAGTGTGTGCTACACCAATGCCGCACTTTATGAAGCTAAAAAGCACAGTATTCTCAATCCACAAACGGTTTGCTTCGCTCCAGTTTCAGGAATGCACCATGCGCAACCACATCGAGGAAGTGGATTCTGTACGTTTTCTGGACAAGTCATCTCAGCAATCAAACTATACAATGAATTTGGCGCGAGTGGTGCTTATTTTGATCTTGATGGTCACTTTGGAAACAGCATTGAAGACAGCAGAGCTTTTAATCCCATTCTTAACCTTGCAATTCCTGAGGGTTGCAATATCAATCCGTACGGCAAAAATGAGGATTATTTAGAATCGTTTAAAGAAGGGTTAAAACATGTCGGGAAACGCATCAAGGCTGGAAAAATTCACTATGTAGTTTTTGCTCATGGAGCTGATTCGCATGAAGATGACGACATTGGTGGTGGCTGTAATACCAAAAATTGGTTGCTTTGCGCTTCCACCTTTGCTGATTGGGTGAACGAAATCTCTGAAGAGACGGGAAAATTCCTCCCTGTAACCCTGGCCTTATTTGGCGGTTACCGCTCGGACAATTACAATGCTGTACTCGATTTACATATCAAATCACTCTTGCAATGTGCCAAAACTATTTGCCAAAGTGAGGTAAAAAATGAAGGGGTGAACTCCAGAAAATTGGTTCGGGTGTAGTTTGATATGGCAGATGAAGTTCTTACTCCGCCAGCACAATATTTTGAACACCTTCAAGGAGTATTCCATAATAATTGAAGTCGTTTTTTGTAGGGTTTTCCTCTTCAATTAAATCAACAATGCAATCTTTTAGTGGTAGGGGCTCAAAGTACAAACTGAATACTTTCCAATCTTCAATAGTTTCAAAATCATGTCTATCGGGAGAGATGGGGATGTTATGAGTTCTTAGCAACAAATACTTTTTCGTGGAATCTTTAATTTTTAGGTAGGAATAAGGTGCAATACGAATCCAACCTCCTTTTTTATAGATCCACGGAGCAGCATAACCAAAATCAATTCTCGTGGATTTTTCACTCATAACAAATCTTAAAATACAAGGGTTATTTTTATTCGCATCCTTGATGATGGGTTGCACAACATAAGTGTCTTTTTTCATTTCGTAAGGTCTTGAGTGAATTTAAAAAACCAATTGGGAATCATAATTTGTACATGTCTCCCGTGTGATAAAAAGTATCTTGCCAATTCTACCGAAGGAATCAAATCAAAAGAAATTTCAGATGTCCCATATTCATCTTTTACAATCACTTGGCTTTCGTGAAGCGGATAAGCATTGAAATAATGTGTGCTCAATTGACTTACCTTGATGGTAATGATTTCCTTAATGGCATTCGGAATGGGAAAAACTCCATAAACATCATTCAGATAGGTTTGCATTACTATTGTATCAGTTTTAATAAAATTCTTTTTCGTCATCATGGGTTCGCTAATTCGATCTAGACCAAAAGTTCTAATACTTTTATGGGTTTCTGAATAGGCGATCACATACCAGCGATTGTCAAACTCTTTAATTAAAAATGGATGTAAAATAGTATGTGAAAAAGTCCTTTTTTTATATGAAAAATGAATGATGGAAACAGGCATCCGTTCTTTACATGCTTTGTATAGCAGATCGAAATGTTGAAAACCACTTGAAACTGGCGCTACCATCGTTTGTACTATGGGTCTTTTCTCTTGCTCTAAATTCCTGCTTTCTATGGTTGCGGAGAGTAACTTATCGACGGCATGATTGAACTGTTTGCTGATTCTCGATCCACCAATCATTCGAATTAAATCTACTGCTTCAGCAATAGTGTCTATCTCATCTTCTCTCAGCGCAATGCCTGTTAATGTATAATTTGAATCTGAATATTCATATCCTTTATTAAGTACACTGTATCGAATGGGAGCATCAAATCCATCTGGATAAGGCAAACGCATATTGGCTAAGTCCTTTTGTATGGTTTCTTTTGATGGCGCAAAATCGAGTTTGTCAAAACAAGTATTGATTATTTCCTCCATATTTGGATATTTATGCATTGGATTCCGAAGAAGTCCATCAATTACTTTATACCTTCGGAAAGCACTCTTACTTAGATTCATTTCAAAATATTTAGCTGAAATTAGTTATTTTTTTTAACTCCGTATGCATAATACGGACATATAAATTTACTTTGTATTCTAAAACTTATTATTATGGAAATTGAAATAGAAAAATTAGTTGAAACCGATCTAAATATTGAGATCGAAACCCCACTAAAAGTCTATAATCCTGATGGAATGGATCACAGGCAAAGCCTTCGAATTAAATCCATTGAAGCCACCGAAGAATACACGCGCATTGATTTTATTTATAGGTCGTCGGAAGTGTATGAAAATGGAGGGTGGATTCAAATAGATAAAGATTCCTATATTCAACCGAAGGGATCAAGTAGAAAATATCGCTTGGTAAAGGCTATTGGAATTCCTCTTACACCATTAAAGCATTATTTCAAGCGACAAGGTGAATACTATTCTTATACTTTGGTTTTTCCTGCCGTTCCGAAAACCACACAAAGTATCGATATCATTGAGAAATTAGCACCTGGATTCTTTTTTAACTTTTATAATATCGCATATTCTAAATGGATGTCTGTTCCACACGCTGCAGATATTCAAAGGGCAAGCAACTAGCTATCAATAAGCCGAAAATCATCATTCAACAAAATGCAAAGTATGACGGAAGAAATAAAAGAAAATCTGAGGGCAACTGTGGCTCGATTCACCGTACCGACAATAGGTGAAGAATGTCCTAAAAATCTTTGTTTTTGCACATGTTTTCCCTTAATGTTATTTTTAAAAATAAACGATGTAAATTGTTCATTGACGGGTGGCGACTTTAACGGAACACGACACTTTTGGATTACAATCAATGAATACGAAAATGTCATTATTGACCCAACAATTCAACAATTTAAACCACTAGTTGACTCGATTTATATTGGACCGTTGACAAAAGAGTACACTCAAGACAATGCTCCATTCATGGAAACATTTTTATGGGCATTTAAATTCTGGGTTGAACCAATATTAGATAGACCTAGATCTCATCAAGAAAAACCAAGGTGGGTCGAAGAAAGAACCAACTTTTTTAATGTTAAGTTTGCTATGATTCTGAATCAAGAAATCTCTCAAAAAAAATCCGAAACAGTTATTTTTCATCACAATAGACTTTGTAAGTTATATTTTCGGACTATTCTCAAATTCTTAATTGTAAAAATTCAAAAAGACCAAGATTATATTAGAAATTTGCAAGTGGTACTTCCACAAGCCTTTGAAAAATTACTAAACCAAGCAAAAACTGCCAACTGCTAAAAGCGGTTTTGTGAAACGCGGGGATTTATGGTTCCAAGAGTCATAATGTCGCTTGGAGATTTGGATTTCTTTGATAACTTAGTTCTGAAACCCGCGCTTCTCCAAGCTGCAAACCGATAGTGTAGTTGAGGTGTAATATATGACTGCTTTCTTTTGAATAAATTGGTTTCTATTTTGAAAATTTATACCTTAAGCTAAAATTTAAAAATTGCTTTCCAATGAATCAAATAATTCAAAAGCCATTATTAATAGTTCTTTTATTTATTTCTTTATTTTCAAATGCGCAACTGTTATCAGTTTCATCCCCACAACTGATTCCTAATCCGGGAGTGCCAATTTACCCAGGCTTTCCAGATGGACACATAAGCTACAAGTCCTTGGGAGCTAACCAGTATTTTCATGTTTGGGCAGGTTATGATAGTTATATTACATCCGGATCAGATGTTTTGCATCAGGATTCAATTTGGGGATGTGTATTAACCAAAGGCCTGCCAGGTTCCTATGATAATGGTGGAGCATGGCTGTACAGTGTTTTTAATTTGGATTCTTCTCATTGGATTGGCTTTTATCATGCAGAAGATCATGAATTTCCTGGTTACGACAATCAACAAAAAATTGCTTGGAAAAGTGCTGCCCAATGTGAGAGTTTTGATGGTGGAAAAACTTGGGTTAAAAATGGACAAATATTAACTTCATGGTTGAATAAACCCAATGCTCCAGAGTGGGGTGGGACAGGTGATTTTTCGGTGATAAGAGATAGCCTAAATAATCGTTGGCTCGCTTACTATGTTTGTCCAGATGGAATTGGTGTCGCTCAATCTTTAGATGCAAATGGTAGTCCGGGCACCTGGTTCAAATTTCATAATGATTCATTTAGTGAACCAGGAATTGGGGGAAAAGGATCTTCTCTTTCCTTTTCAAAAGGAAAAAAAACGGGTGGAAACCCTAGTTTAATTTATTTCAAGCCCTTGAAAACATGGTTTTTAGTGTATCATGATTGGAACGAGAAAGGAATTTATTACACCTACTCATTCGATCTCATTCATTGGGAGGATGCTTCTTTGTTGATAGAGAATCCTGGCAAACCTCAGAGAACTTGGTATCCTACTTTGATGTCTTCAACGAGTGATGCCTTCAGTAATGGCGATCTTTTTTTGGCATTTGCTCAGTGGGATGATGTTTCTTTGCCCTACCGAAATTATTATATAGCGCCGGTTAATGTTCAAGGAATAAGTTTACCATTGATTGATCCAATTGCTTCTTTAACTTCATCAAGTTTAGTGTTGACTGATACGAGTTGTATTTCATTGGTTTTATATGATTCAGAAGGTAAAAATACCCATACATTTTTTCAAGATCAGATTTTAGTCCCTGGAAAGTATGAGCTTGAATTACAGAAATATACCAGTAAAGGATTTTATTATCTTCGTTTGTTGAGCACTCAAGGCATACAGACACGTACAATTTTGTCTTATTAATGGAATTCCGTCTTCAAGAGTTAAACTTTAGAATTAAAAAACCTTAGCGGTTTAAAGTCCATTAAATTTCGAATTGATTACTTCTTAGTAGATTTTCATTACATTAATCTTTATTAGCCTTATCTTCGCGCCAAATTCAAGGTTGGGATTCGGTTATTTTCGAACCTTGTTTAGAAAATAGAGTAGGAGAGAGGGTGAAAACTCTTTTTTCCTTTATTTAATAATTGCGCTCCTTCTCCTGTGAGAATTAAGCCGGATAATATTTTTATATGAAACGCATCAACGAATACAAAAAAGTTTTTGAAATTGAAAACGAAATCGATCTAGCAGCGCTAAAATTGACCTACCGAAAGTTAGTGAAGCAGTGGCACCCTGATAAGTTTCAAGAAGGTGACCCATTAAGAGAGGAAGCTACGATAAAAGGACGTCAAGTGGTAGATGGTTATCATTTTTTAGTAAGTATCGCACCTGAAACAAAAGCCGCTAATTTGGCTGAATATACTGCTACGATCAATGAAAGTGGCATCGCAGATTTCAAACACAAAGGACTTTTGTTAGAAATTACTTTCACAGATGGAAATTGTTATGAATACTTTGGAGTGAACGCAAATGTTTATAAAAAGTTGATCAACTCAGACAAACAAGTTCGATTCGCTAAACGCTTTATTTACGATAGTTACTTGTATCGTAAATCTAAAAAAGCCAATCAAGAAGATTAAAATATGTTTTACTTGTTGAACAGCTAAGCTGCAATTATTCAATAATAATTTTTGCGATTTCTGTTTCACTTGAATTCTTCCTGATCCTCAGAAAATAGATCCCTGGAGCTTGGTCAGTTATTAAAATCTCCTCTTTATTATTAGAATTCCAAGAGTTGATTCTTTCTCCCATAGCATTCAACATTTCAGCACTTTCAAACAGTCCATTTATTTGTAAATGCTGTCCTTTGTGAATGGGATTAGGAAATATCTCTATCTTATTATTAGTCAAATCATTAAGTGCTAAGTCGGAACTATATCCACATGAATTTGCGAAGAAATCGTTGTTCTGATAATAATATCTTGCGGGGACTATTCCGGCATTTAAAATATTAGGACTTCCAATTGAACAATAATTAGCAAGTGGAATTTCAATAGGTTTTGTATTAAAATAATAAGAGGTGTCCGGCAATGTATTTGTTCCTGAAGGTACAATGGTACCTTTATTATTATTTCCATAAAGAAAATGACCAGTTCCTTGTATAGAATAATTCACCGCACTCATAGGTGCGCTGGTGTTGGTAATTTCATTGCCGACCAGATTTTGATTGGGTGAAGTGGCGTCACTAAAGAAAATCCCGTATAAACTCCCTCTATTTCGAAAGTAAGTATTGTAGGGGCCATTGGCACCATGAGAATTATCAATAACCATATTCTGTCCATCATTTTGCTCAAATAGATTGGCATAGGGATAATTTCCATGCAAGACCATATCTCCAGCGGAGTTCGCAGGCAGAAAAATACTTCCAGTCCAATAGGGATCTCTGGAGAAATTATAACAAAAAACATTTGCATTGGCACCTGCTTGTACGATCATTGAATGGCGTAAATGACTAAAAATATTACTGTAAACAAGACATTCATTGGTAGTAAAATGAAGCATAACCCCGTATCCTCTTCCTCCATCTCCGTAATCATGCGCATCGTGAAAGTAGCAGTGACTTACCGAAAGATTCGAACAGGAATTCGCTTCAACATGTGCGAAGGTTGTTTTGTTGATTTCGACACCATTAACCCATGAATTTATCGTATTGGTAAATGAGATTACACTGGACTGTTCAGGAGCAGTATTATCAATGCGATCAATCGATATACATTCAATTCCAATATTTTCTTTGGGGTTGATTTTGTAAATCTTTGGATGTCTTGCAAGTGTATAATCCATCCGTAATGGCGATGCTAAAAGAAGGGTGTTGTTATTTACAGAAAGTATCCTAACAATTTGTCCCACAGATCCAATAGCCCAACTCGAGGTAACCAGATCGGCATCATCTTGTACTATTCTAATCCAATCGTTTGCGGCATAAAGAGCACCGTTTAAGACATTGATTTGTTCATCATTTTTTGTTCCATTGGATGCAAAGGAACTACTATCCGAAGTTATGGCAGTTCCAGTAATATTAAAGCCATTTCCACTACCGGAATGATCTATTATAAAATGAGTTGCACTTGCTCCTGCGCCACGAATTATAGAATTACTTCGTAAATTAATCGATGCATGGAACAAATAGTCTCCCGCAGGAAAGTAAAAGACAGCAGGTTCTTGATGTGCTGACTGAATAGCGCTAAAAATCGAATCGCAAGGGGTAAGCCCATTATTATTACACCCTAAAATTTGAACATCGATAATGTTAAAGTTGGAAGTACTTGAATCTTTAACTCCCGCAAGGGACCAATTTACAGTTCGGTCCGTAGGAATTGTTTGTGCGCTACCTTTTAAAATAAAGCAAATACAAAATAAAAGGAAGTACAATTTCATAAGATCAATTAAAGTATAAAGTTACTTAATGAAGTGAATCATATTACAGTTTTGTTTATTCTTCAAAAGTAATTACCCGTGTATTTCCCTTAAAATCAATGAGACACCTTGTTTTCGCCGGGTGAATTTTCAATGGCAGGATCATAAATAAGGCTAGTCCTTACATTATTATCAATTACATCAAAAAAGTATCTATAACGATTTTCCATGTAAATGAAATAAATATCATAGCCATCTCTTTGCTTTAGAGCATGAATAATATAAACATACTCTGTGTTAATTGGATTTACGAAATACATATAAAAATATAGATTTTCATGCTTGTTAAAAACCAAGTTTTTACTCGGGTGTTCATTCCATTTGATGCGTTCGACGATAATGCGTTTCGCATCCATTTCATTATCTACATGTACAAAATAGTTCCCTGCACCGATTTCTTGTAAACCGTCCATTCTAATAAATTGCGCATGGGTTTGTTGTGCAAATAGCAGTAAGAAGCCAAGAATAAAAAGGAGTTTAATTCTTTGGTTTACATGAGTTAATTCTATTGCTTTAAGTGCCATATATTTTTCGGAAAAAATTGGTTTCTGTTTCATGATAGTTGATTTAAGAGTGAATGAATCTGTTGATGCCTCAACTGTTTTACTCGAGTCTACATAGGAAACGAAAAGAAATTTTTTGGTAACAAAAAAGATTAAAGACCTATATTTTACCTAGGTTTTCTATGCTTTAGGAATGCGCAATCTTTGACCTGTACGGATCAAGCCATTTTTATTAAGGTTATTTGCCGAAATAATTTTTTGTTGACTGACATGGTATTTTCTAGCAATGGAAGATACCGTTTCGCCACTTTTCACTTGGTGGTACTGATAGGGATTTTGAATTATTCTTTGCTGCTTTGGAACGGTATCAATTACAATAGTTTTATTTTCTTCAAGAAATTTCAGTTGATCAATAAGTTGGTTTCTAAGATTTATGATTGAAATGGTATCATTTTTATTTTCTTTATTGAATGCTTCTAAAAATGAATAGCTAAACATTTTTCCTTGCAAGGCATATCCAGTTGCATTAAAGTGCAATTTGTCTCCTTGAGAAAGTTGGTTTTTTGACCAAGTATTCATCGATCCCCAACCGCCCATTGCTGCATTCAAATCATAAAGCGATGCATCATTATTTACAGTAGCTTTTTTCAACTGATTATTAACGTTAATTTGATTAACAGGGATTCTTCCTTGACTTCGAGTATCAGGTGCTGTGGTGAAAATGATGGCTGTATTGGGTGAAATAGTTTTGATTAATTGGATCATTTGTGTCAATGCTGCATAATATTTATTCGTATCAATGCTATTGTCATACGCTTCATTGGTCCCAAAAGAAAATAGGATTAAATCAGGTTGAAGTGCTTCTATTTGCTTAAAAGCGTAGGCACTGTTTTTAATGAAATGCGAAAATTGTGCTCCTACGACGCCATAATGATGATAGTTGATTCCTGATTTTTCATCGCTTAAAAATTCAAATCCATGAAGGGTAAATTGTTGGCTCGAATCATTAGCAGCTTTTACGGTTAAACTAAAATGATCTATCAGCGAGTCAGCATAAAAAGTACGTTGTGCTAAACCATCGGAATATATTTTTTCCTCTACTAATTTCAATTCTTTATTCATCTCAAAGTCATGGTACTGCTCACCTGAGGTATACCAAATTCTAATAGAATGGGCAATGGATCCGGTGAATTTATCTGTGACTTCAAATTCAATTGAGGCATTATTGGACTTGGTACTGCAAACATATCCTGTAGTGCTCAACTTCTCAGTAGACTTGTAATTCATTATATTGGTTCCCGTCCAAATGCCACTAGAAGTAACTTTAATTCCTCTTGGTCCAAAGCTTTTACTTAAGGTATATGGAAATAATATGCCTTGTCCAGCATTCCCAAAAGTATTGTGTAAGGATTTACGAATTTCACCACTAAAATGATCTCCTTGAATGTGACTGTCGCCAAAATGCATTATGGTAAAAACATTACTCGAGTTTTCTTTAATCGAATTTAATTTATGCAGTGCTAGATTTAAATTACTGGAGGGTGTTAACTGAACAAAGTTTGTTTTAACAGGGAGAGTATCACCAATTTGACTAAAAAGTTGCGATGAAAGGTACAGAAATACGATACAAAGTAATTTCTTCGTCATTAAAATTGGAAGTAAATAAACGGTTCTACCACATCATCTTTAAATTGTAAGATGACTTGTAAGGCAATCGCTATTAAAATTATCCAGAAAAATGTTGGAATCAAGTAGATTTTATCGATAATTTTCTGTTTCCATTTCTGACTGGTAAAGACAATTATACTGGAGAATGCTAATAAGTACATCACTTCTGGCCTTGTCATCCAGAATCCTTGAAAATCAACCCATGATGTCGCGGTGAAGATCTGATTGATGCTTAAAAAAGCACTTTCAAAGGAAGTTGCACGAAAGAAAATCCATAAGATTCCGACAAAATGAAAAGTAATGATGATCCCAAGAATTTTATAATACCATTTTTCGGATTGTTTTGGGAAAAAATGTGTCCAACCTTTATGTAAGATTAGGGCTATACCGTGTGCCATTCCCCAAAATACAAAACGCCAATCTGCACCATGCCATAATCCTCCAACCAGCATGGTAATGAAAAGGAAGAGGTAAGTATTGAATACACCTTTTCTATTTCCGCCAAGTGGAATATAGATATAATCCCGCAACCATAAACTCAGTGAAATATGCCATTTTCTCCAGAAAGAAGTAATATTTCTTGCTCCGTAAGGATTATCAAAATTTTCTTTTAATCGATAGCCTAAGAGTAGGGCAATTCCAATCGCTATGTCTGAATATCCGGAGAAATCAAAATAAATTTGAAAACTATATGCATACATTGAAAGTAAATTTTCCCCACCCGTAAATCCATCAGGGCCCTGGTGAATAATTTCAACATACTTCCCTAAGTAATCTGCAATGAATAATTTTTTGAGCAATCCAACTATGATTCTTAACAAACTTTCTTTGTAAAGACTCAGTCGAATTATTTGCGGCTTTTCAATTTGAGGGAGAAAATCTTTTGCTCTAACTATAGGTCCAGCAACCAAATGCGGAAAGAAGGTCATGTAAAAAACATAATCGGTAAAGTTTTTTGCCGGAGGAATTTCTTTTCTATAAACATCCATTAGATAACTAATTGATTGAAAAGTATAAAATGAAATCCCGATGGGTAGAAAGAGATTATTTAATTTGAAATCAGTTCCTAAGAAACTATTGAAATTTGAAATAAAGAAATTGGAATATTTAAAATAAAGCAGGAAGGATAAGCTGTAGAGTAGCGCTAAAAACAGTAATAATTTTTTTACGCGACCTTCTTTTTTATAAATAAAATGTGCGAAAATGTAATCACTTAAGATCATTAAGGCAAATAATCCAATAAAAGGTCCGCTTGATTTGTAGTAAAAGAATAAGCTAAAAAGAATGATGTAAATCTTCTTCCATTTCTTATTATTTACCACTAAGGCATAGAGCAATAGGAAAATTCCAAAAACCAAAAGGAAACTATACTCAGTGAAAAACCAAGGTTCTTTTGTATTGTATGTAAATAGATCTTGGAACAAGTACTTTAATTAAGAATTAATAACCTCTATATTCTGCCGCATTCAAATTAATTAGGCGAGAACGGTAATGTCTATTTCTTTTAACAGGAGGCGCTAATTTTATTTTGTATTTCGCTTTCGTTTCAACCCAAACAGCTAAGGAATCCATCCAAATTTTATATCCTTCTTGACTTGGATGTCTTTTATCTCCTCCTTTGGGAATGGTTAAATTCAAAGTAGGATAGAAAGTACCTTCTTGTGCTGACAATTTAAAAGCATTGTTGATTCCATAATCTTTCATGAAATTGGCAGGTCCAACCCAAGTGTAGGGTATTCCACTTAATTTTTCGGCCATTAATTTTGCAGCGCTGGTTCTATTGGTAATATCCTTAGAATACAATTCATTTAACCCAACCACTAAAAATACATAAGTAGGTTTAAATTCTTCAATAATTTTATTGACCGTATCCGAATACGCGAAATTATAAATGGAAGCCGAATTCCATACGAAACTTAGCACTAGTTTATGTCCATTTTGTTGACAATAATCATTCAATTGATAACATAATCCACCACATTCAGAATCACCCATCAATAAAATGCGTTGTGCTGTGGTGTCTAAGTTGGAACCAAAATCCCAAGTTTTAGTATATTCGATATCATTCAAGTTCCGTTCTCCTTGTTCAGGTGATGGGTCAAAAATGGTGTCTAACTTACTGCTGTGCAATAAGGAAGATTGTTCTTCACTTTGTTGCGTTGAAGTTGACAAAACATCTGTTTTCTCTTGTTTGTCTTCAATAAAAATCTTTTTTAATTCAATTCCAGAAATAGTGATTTTATGTTGGCTATAACTGTAAAAATAAATTAAAGTCAAAGGAATAACAAAACTTAATCCAGCCCAAAAAATCAAACCTTTTGAGTTTGAATTTTCGTTTTTTTCGCCTGAAATTATATTGCTTTCTTTTTCCATGGACCACAAAAGTATCACCTTTAATTTTTTTAAAAAAATCAAAGTTCAATTTTTAGTTGATTTATCTATTTTTTTTTAGCTTATAGTGCTTGTTGTGGACCATGAAACCAAAACAAATCCTCCCCCTTTATCCCAATCTAAAGGGGGAAATCTTATTCTTTTTATAAATAATAAGCTACTAGTTTAGACCTTGCAAAAGGAGGTTTTTGATACCCATTGAATTTGGTATATGCTAAGATTATCTGAAAGATCAATCGCTAGCATCCAAATTTGGTGGGGATTAAAAATACTTCGAACTTTCTAAGGAATGAGTTAATTATAGGTACGTCGAAGTAAAGCGCATTGCCAGTCAGCTCCTTTTTTTGTTACTTTTTTTTGAGCTAAAAAAAAGTAAGGGACTTTATCTCTCTACTTTTTTTCCGCACCTCTCGACTTACTTTGCACAAGTGCCAAAGTACAAGACGCTCGATGAGCTAATCGAAATCCATGCTACTCTATTCCTCTAACCAAACCCAGTCTGCATCTATTGCAACAATACTTCCTAACCAACTAATAGAAACTAAATTACTATTTACCTTGCCGATCATCTCTTGACAAATACCTCCAACACCCCAAATGTTTTGTTCATTGGTGCAAATAAAATCTTCTTCCAACAAAATTCCTTTTGGAATTAGAGTGTCTTCTGCAAGTGCATTAAAAAAGTAACTTGGGCACATCATGTCATATAACACAATTAATTCACCATTACAGATTACATCAGTTTTAATTAATGAAACAAATTCTTCAACGGTTCCAAATGCTTCTTCAATGCTCTTCAGTTTAATAATCATGGTGAAGCAGTGAAGTTTGATTCTTTTTTCTTTTGTCCAATGGATAGTATTCATAATAATGAAGATTAAGTTACCATCATCGCAAGTAGAAATATTAATGCATTTGAATTTGGATTACTCCCTCATTGCAATTCCACCGTTTCTTGCCAGATCGGTTGGCATCTTGAATTTCTTCAAGAACTCTAAATGATTTGAAGAGATAATCCTCCATTTCTTAAAAGTTACACATTAATTCTATTTGATTATTTTTACTTTATGAATTTTAAATCAAGCAATGAGTCAGCAACAATCTTCACGGAGTTGATGATTCCAAGTTATGCTAATTTTGGCGGTAAGGTACACGGTGGCATTTTACTTTCCTTAATGGATAAAGTGGCTTATGTGGTCGCGACTAAACATAGTGGGGCTTATTGTGTAACCGTCGCTGTGGAAGGAGTGGAATTTATAAATCCAGTAGAGGTAGGGGAGTTGATTTCAGTAAAAGCCATGGTCAATTATGTGGGCAATACAACAATGATCATTGGAATGCGTGTGGAATCATTAAATCCAAAAACAGGCACTGTCAAACACACCAATTCATGCTACTTTACTATGGCGGCAAAAGATGAAGAAGGAAAATTAATGGAAGTCCCTGGCTTGGAAATTAATAGTGAACACCATTTAAGACGTTTCGCAGAAGGGAAGGCACTTAAGGAATTCTCAAAAGCGAAGAGAAAAATGTTGAAATCTGATCTAAATTATTTGTCTGTCGATGAAATCAAAGAGCAACTTAAAGAAGAAAAAGTACTTTTCGCTTCGGATCTATGACCCGCATCCTTCGCAATCAATCATAGAGTCCATTGGACGCACACCATCTAATTTCATTTGAAGATTATGAATTTGATCTTTTAATTCCATGTCATGCATCATATCTCCAGTCAATTGATCTGTTAAGGTGTTAATTTCTTCTTGTATTTGTAATTTTTGAGCTTCCATAAATCTTTTCTTTTTAAAATACTAAGATCAAAAAAATGTCAACTTGAATCCCAAAATACAAAAAAAGTTTTTCTTCATTTATTAACTATTGTTTGATAATTCTTCCTGGTTTAGCGAGGCCTTCAATATGCAACAGATAGGCACCAGCAGCTAATTGCTTGATGTTCAGAGTTTGAATATTCGAGTTCATGGTTCCTTTAAAAATCAATTTCCCATTGTAATCACAAAAAGTGTAGGTCTTTCCGATAAATTCATCCGGTAGTTGAATCGTAAGTTCATCAACACATGGATTTGGAAATACTAGCAAAGAATTTTCATTGGTAGCAATAAAAACATGAATGGTAATTAAACTATCGCAACCGTGTTGATTTAAGGTGTTCTGAGTATAAATTCCTGTTTTGGAATAATTTTGCCCATTTAAATCCAGACTTGATAGTACTGTATAATAAAGTGTGGTATCCGTATTTTGGAAAATTTCAACTGACATCGTATCGTGATTTCTACATCCAAACGGGTCTTGTGCCTGAAGATAATAAGCTCCACTTTGAGTGATATGAATTAATGAGGTGTCAGGACCTGGTTGCCAATTATATTGAAGTTGATTTCCGTTGCTGAGTGCGGCGTCAAAATCTAGTGAAATACAAGCACTTGTATCTACAGGGATTGATAGGGGCACAGTATAATTGGAGAATGGTGCAAGAGCATTGTCTATCCATGTCAATCGAGTACTTAAATAGGTTTTTAATAATTGTATTTCATTGGAATAAGTACTTCCACCTAGGTCGTTCCAAACAGTAAAATTTCTAGCTTGGGCTTGATTAATATTGTTGCTAACGCTATCAATAAAAGTCATGAACGCTTCCGTTTTAAATTCATCAGCTCTTAAGGACTTCCAGCGGCAAGCCAGTTCTTTTTGATAAACTGAGTCCGTGTACATTTTTGACCACCAAAATGGATAGGGCCAATAGGGGTGCGTAATTTCCCAAACCCATCCCGAAGCGGAATTAATATCTCCATAACTTAAGGCTCTATCATAATCCCATGGTGGACCAATTTTTAATTTCCCTCCATCTGTATCTTTTTCTTTATACATATAAGTACTGCGACCGTAACTATCATAGTTCACTGAAAATTCATTTACAATTAAAAAATCAATGAAACTAGAAACATCAATCCATTTTCTGTATCCATTATTTGGGTCCAGGTAATTGCTTCCATTCAATACAAGTTCGAATGAATCAACATAATTCTTGATGTATGCTCCTTGAACGGGGAGTATTACATCTACCTTTGGATAAACATATTTAAATTCAACAGGATTGGAATTGGTAGCATTATTGATAGGCGGAAAAACAGAATTCCAAGCTCCAGGATCACCGTTTAAATTCATTTCTATTATGTAACCTCCTGTGAGTGCGCTTCCACTAATGTCTTGTGTTGTGAGTTTTGCAATATCAACACGATTTACATTTTTTTTAACTTTTTCAGTTAAGGAAAAATAGCCAATATAAGCGCCATCTAAAATAACCTCACAGGGCCGAATACGGGGTGCATAATTCCCCATTCTTCTCGCAAACTCATAAGTAATAGTGTTTTTAATAAGACTGTGGTCTAAATATTCAGCTTTTAAAATCCAATCATTTTCAGAGGGCATCCCCAGAAGCGTGGTATCAATTTTATTACCTAATACATCCAATAAATCAAAATCGTAGTTTTTCTTTGGATACATGGGTCCAGTAAATCCTTGCCATTCTGTTGAAATAGTTCCCTCATAAGCATAAACGGTATCATTTGCATAATTAGTAACTCCAAGGCCATGATCAATTATTTGCATTAATACAGGTACTTTTGTATTGTCATTAATGGCAGCTCCTTGGGTGGTCAGTTTAACAATAGGGAGATTACTGGATAGGAATTGGAAAGGAAGTGCAGGGTTAGTACTGAAAGTAATTTGCCAATCCATTAAATACCCAATATCTGCTGCACCCATGTCACGACAAAGTAGTTGCCATGTTCCATTTGGGTTTTGTCCATTATTTAAATCCCCCAAAACTGACATCCCTTGAAAGGTGCCGGTAAAGGGTGCAATTCCTCCGCCGATTGGTAAGCCAACACCAGCAATACAAGTATTGGTAAAGTTATCGTCTCCACCACCAATGCTCGAGAACAAAAGACTGGTTGTTCCATCAGGAGCCTTTAATTGTAATTCCATATCTGCATCATAGGTATGGGTCATATTGAGACAAATGACTTCAAGGCCAAAATTCTGATCGATAGTATTGGGTAAACCGCTTACATTAATATTGAATGCCACAGTAGAATTATCGTCAGGAATATTTTGATTAACAGTAGCTGAAAAAGTCTGCGCTTTTGACCAAAACCCTATGAGAATCAGCGTTATTGCAAATAAAATTCTTTTCATTTAATTTCTTTAGATGCATTAAAGTTACTTAATTTAACAATAGATTAATGTTAAAATCAAGTTCGAGTGTTGAAAGCGCTATTTTTTATAACTTGCAATATGAAAAAAACGCTTTTGTTTTTATTTCTTGCCTCTCAATTCATTTATTCATGTTCACACGATAGGGTACAAAACAAAAATTATCAGACACGATATATTGTTGTTTTAGTTGTTGACGGACCAAGATATTCTGAAACATGGGGTGATTATAGTCATAAGTACATTCCATTTATGGATTCAGTGCTTGCTCCCGAAGGAATTGTCTTTACTTCCTATTATAATTTAGGTGAAACTTGGACCACCAATGGTCATACAGCTCTTACTACTGGTTATTATCAAGCTATCAATAATGGTGGACAAGAATTACCAGTACAATCTTCTTTTTTCCAACATTGGTTGAATGAAAGTGGAGCTGATCAGAAAGACGCGTGGATTATTGCAAGCAAGGATAAATTGCAAGTTTTGGCCAATTGTAAAGACAGTCGCTGGAAGAATAAAATGATGCCTGCAACGGATTGTGGTGTTTCTGGATTAGGGAGTGGATATAGGCATGACAGCATTACCTTTAAAAAGGTTATTGAAGTCATGGATACGTATCATCCAAAATTATTATTGGTAAATTTTAGAGAACCAGATTTTTCAGGACATCAAAATAATTGGGGAAACTACCTTTTAGGAATCAAAAATTCAGATGCGTATTGTCATGAAATTTGGAAAAAAATTCAATCGGATCCTATTTATAAGGATAAAACAAGCTTATTTATTACGAATGATCACGGTAGACATCTTAATGGTATTCAAAATGGCTTTGTATCGCATGGGGACAATTGTGAGGGTTGTAGACATATAAATCTTTATTGTTTTGGACCTGATTTTAAATCAAATTCGATCAATTCAAGACCTCATAGCTTGATAGATGTGCATGCAACAATAGCGGAATTAATGCATATAACAGGAGCAAATACAAGCGGAGAAGTCATGAGGGATATCTTTAAATAGTGAAAGGTATTTACTAAAAAAATTATTTAATATTTTGTTAAATAATTTCACAAATTTATTTCACGAAAAAAAATGTTTACTTTAGCAACAACTAAAAACTAAGAAAATGAAAAAAATACTATTTACACTTGCTTTATTATTTGTTGCTTTCTCTAATGTCAATGCACAATCGTATGCAATTAGTGAAACTCCAAAACAATTAGTTCAATCTAAAACTAGTGGTGTTTACAACTTTACAATGGGTTCTGATGTTACACCAGATAAAATTGCTGAGGTAAGTAAATATTACACAGAAAATTTAAAGATTAGTTTTGATGCAAATACTAACAAAACAGTAGTTAAATTGTTAAATAATGACGAGCAGTCAAGAATGATTATCGGTCGTTTTTTAATGGCTTCAGGTGCAACTAACGTACATATTGGTGATGATATCATTACCGTTGGAGCATTTATGGAAAAATATTTAAAGTAATTTTAAATTAAATACCAAAACCGCTTCGGCGGTTTTTTTTTGCTTAATTTTTTATCGATGGTAGAGATTATAAATTAACTGAAAACTCAATTTATAATAAGCATCTTTTTGATTTGGATCTCCTCTTTTTTCGCCTGGTCCGTAAGCACTTGAATTACCACTTGGGTTGGCTAGAAAAACAGCTGCTGGTGAATTCAAATTGCTTGTTGAGGTATAAGTGGTACTTACATCATCAAGATAATCAGAAAAAGTTTTTGTATAGGCCAATTCAATGCCCAAACGGAATCGTTCATTTAACCCAAACCTAATTCCAAATCCTGCAGGAATAATCAGCGCTGTTCGTGAATAGGGAGACGCTTGACCTTCTGTTTTTAGTGCTTGAAGGTTGGTCCAAGTTCCATTATACATAGCTTGCGGATTAAAATACATCAAACCAATTCCCCCAAAGAGGTATAGCTGCGCGTTGGATTTATTTTTGCGTGCATTTGCAGTTAGATTGTAAAATCGACTATTACTCTCATTGGCCAAAACAATCAGTTCAATTCGTTGACTAATATCAAAACTTTTACTTCTGAAATGCAGATTCCGCATGTTCCTTGTTCCTTCCTCTGAATATTTGTCATCTGCTTGAATTTTGAAATAACTGAAGCAAGTTTTAGTGGCAAAATAGGGCTTAAATCTATATTTATAGGCTATTTCAAGTCCGGATCCAGTCGATTGCCAATCTATATCTTTTGTGCTATAATCAATACCATTACCTCCTGCCCCCCCTAAATCTCCATTAAATTGAGTTGCACAAAGTCCTAATTGAAGCTCTCGTTTATTGATACGCCAATTGCGTCTTTGATTTAATTTATTAAAACTAAAGGATTGGCCCCAAGTGTCTTGGATAGAGACAAGAATACAGAAGATTAATAAAAGAGTGGCTTTTTTCAATTTCCTTCTTTATATTTTTTAATTGTTGAAAATATTTTATTAAAGTTATAGATTAATTTTTGGCGATTATAATTTAAGCGTAAAAGATTTTCTAGAATTATCTATCTTTGAACTCTCTTAAAAATTTAGTTTAGATAATTTTTTAAGATGAAATTAATAAAATGTATGCCCACGTGGTGAAATTGGTAGACATGCCATCTTGAGGGGGTGGTGCCATTAGGTGTGCTGGTTCGAATCCAGTCGTGGGCACCAATTAAAAGTCCAGTATTTTATTATATTGGGCTTTTTTCATTTTCCCGAATCAAACTTGTTTGAATGAGGAAGGAAATGAAAAAAGCTCAATTCCTGCAAAGCAGGTGGGCTTTTAATTGGTGCAGTGAGTAAACCTTTATGATCATCAAGCGAGGAAGCATGACGCAGCTTGATAATCCGAGTTTCGTTAAGCTTAACTGAAGGTGAGTAAACCTTTATGATCATCAAGCGAGGAAGTATGACGCAGCTTGATAATCCGAGGTTCGTTAGGCTCAACTGAAGGTGAGTAAACCTTTATGATCATCAAGCGAGGAAGCATGACGCAGCTTGATAATCCGAGGTTCAATAGGCTCAACGGCAGGTGGGCTATTAATTGCTTTCTTCTTCTAGATAATTTAAATCCTTTCCAAAGGTTTCTTCTAACTTACTTAAACTGAAAAAAGCAAGTAAGATTAAGGCAAAACCAATAATTAATGCAGCAACACCAGTTGTACAGGACATTGAAAGTAAAAAACCGAATAAAAGTATAATTAGGTTTACCGACCCTCTTACAAAATTAGGTATGGTGTTTGCAGCAGTTGATCTGATATTGGTACCGAATTGTTCCGCTGCAATGGTTACAAAAATAGCCCAATAACCAGTTCCTGTTCCTAAGAGAAAGCAAAATAGATAATAATTCTCCAGGCTAATTTGCTTAATGAAGATCAAGAATATCAAGCAAGTAATCGCCGTGAATCCTAAATAAATTTTTACAACTACCTTTCTGCTTTTCAACCATTGACTTAAAAACCCAGAAATAAGATCCCCAAATGATAAACCAATATAGGCATACATTACTGCTTTACCATTACTCACATTGGAAAGACCAAGCCAGGGGCCAAAATCATCTTTTGAATTCATGATTATTAATCCTATTACATACCAAATTGGAATGCCAATCAAAATACAATAAAGATATTTCATGGTGTTTTTTCGAGAAGAAAATAATATTTTGAACGAGCCTTTCTTTACACTTTCTTTGGTTTTAATGGTATTAAAGAAATTGGATTCAATGGTTCCTACACGCAACAATAATAAGGTTAAGCCCATTATCCCACCCAATAAATAAGCTGCTTGCCAAGGTGCGATTTGACTATTGAAAATATTTGAAAATAATGCTGCAAGTCCTGCTCCGGTTGAACCTACAAGTGACGCAACTACTGCTCCTAATGCACCAAAAGTTACTATAATCATTGTGCCATACCCACGTTTTTCTTTGGACATCATTTCAGATACTAATGTAATTCCAGCGCCCAATTCTCCCGCCAAACCAATGCCTGCTACTATTCGAATTAAAGAATAACTTAAGGTGTCTGTTACAAAAGCATTGGTGATATTAGCAACTGAATAGAGCAGAATGGAACCGAAAAGCACTTTTAATCTCCCTTTTTTGTCCCCTAGCACCCCCCAGATTAATCCTCCAATGAGCATGCCTAACATTTGCATGTTGAACAAATGTTTTCCCATCGCTGCTTGTTCTAGGACACTAGCATTTGGTATAATTGCTTTTAGACTTTCTGCTTTTACTACCCCAAAAAGCACTAAATCATAGATATCAACAAAATATCCGAGAGCAGCGACTATGACAACAAAAATTATTTTTTTATTCGAATGATTCATCTGCTAAAAATAGGAAAAATCTTTGATTTGTTAAATTACATTAATCTTTGTTAATTCCTATTTTAACTTGATTTTCTAACTAACTTTAGCAAATAAAAACCAACTTAATTATGGTGTATAATTTTTCAGATCACGCATCCATATTGGGCAGCTATATTGCTGAAATTAGAGATGAACAAGTTCAAAAAGATGCACTTCGCTTCAGACTTAATATGGAGCGTATTGCTGAAATTATGGGTTATGAACTTTCTAAAAATTTATCCTATTCATCAAAAGAAGTTATTACACCTTTAGGTATTTCTACTTGTAAAGTATTGCTAGAGCAACCTGTATTAATCACCATATTACGTGCTGGATTAGCGATGCATCAAGGACTCATGCGTACATTTGATCAAGCTGACAGTGCCTTTATTTCTGCATATAGAAAACATTCAAGTCCTGAAGATTTTGAAATATTTGTTGAATATCTTGCAGCGCCGCCCTTAGACAATAAAATTTGGATCATTAGTGATCCTATGTTGGCGACTGGGAATTCCATGTTAGCGGTATACAATACCCTTAAGAAAAATGGAACTCCTAAAAAATTGATTGTTGTCTCTGCCATTGCAAGTTCGTTTGCGATTGAATCTTTAAAAAATCAATTGCCTCCCAACACAGAATTTTGGTTAGGTGCCATTGATGATGAGCTAACCGCTCAGTCCTACATTGTTCCTGGTTTAGGGGATGCTGGGGATTTAGCATTTGGAATAAAAGTATAATTATGAATTGGGCAGGAATTACGAGTATTTTTTTCTTGGCAACGGTGAAATTTTTATTTGCACCATTTACGGCTGTTCATCTCGGCATGCATTATTATGAGACCTATTTTGCTTCCGTTGCAGGTGGAATTTTTGGATCTTTTTTCTTCTACTTTGGCAGCGATTTATTAATTGCCTTTTCTGCAAAGCGTTATGCCAAAAAACTTCTTTGGGCAAAGCAAAATAATACTACCCTTAAAGTGAAAAAAAAATTCACGAAAATGAATCGATTTATACTCAAAATAAAAGCGATTTTTGGGAAAATTGGAATATGTTTTTGGGCTCCTTTTTTTCTTTCTGTTCCGATTGGAAGTATTGTTGTAGCTAAGTTTTATGGAAATGAAAAATTTACTTTTCTTTGGATAATGTTAGGCATGATCCTAAATGCTATAGTGACTACTTTTCTTTCTTATGTCATATTCAGATAGACACTTATTTTTTGATCTTGATAGAACACTTTGGGATTTTGATGCTAATTCTGAGTTTGCCTTGCGCACTATTCTTGAACAAGAAAAACTACTAGAAGTCTGTCAAGGTTTTGAACATTTTCATAAAGTTTATCGCAACAAAAATGCGGCTCTTTGGAAAAAATATGGTCAAGGAAAACTGGCAAAAGAAGCTTTGCGTTATGAGCGTTTTCGCGCAACCCTTAAGGTCTACGGATTACATGATGAGGATCAAATAAAAAGAATTGGCGACGCTTATGTTGAAATATCTCCCAAACAAACAAGACTTTTTCCTAATACCATTCAAGTTTTAACTGATCTGAAATCAATGGGCTTCACGCTGCATATTATCACCAATGGATTTACAGAAGTTCAATATGAAAAATTAAATAATTGTCTATTAAGTCCCTTTTTTGATGTGGTAGTATGTTCGGAACACATTGGATATAACAAGCCCCATCAAAAGATTTTTAAACATGCCTTGGACTTAGCAGGTGCAAAAGCTGAAAATTCCTTGATGGTGGGTGATGATTATCATGCTGATATAGCTGGAGCATTAAGGGCGGGAATGCAAGCCATTTGGTTTGAACCTAATTTGCGGAATACCCTTAAGTTTGAACATAGAATATATGATCTCAATGAAGTGCCGCAAAAAGCTGCAATGTTATTGCGTTAATTAAAATCTGAAATTATTGCTCTTTGGTAAACATTACTTCTGCATCCTGACGCATCTTTTCGTACATCACAATACCAGCAGCAACACTAACATTCAAAGAAGCAATTTCTCCTTTCATTGGAATTCTCAATCGAGCATCTGACATAGAAATCAGGTCACTAGTAATACCACTTTCTTCTGAACCGAAAATCATGGCTACTGGTCCTCTTAGATTGATACTTTGTAATGGAACACTTGCTTTTTCAGTACAAGCGATAATTCTTAAGCCACTTTGTTGTAAATAAAACAAGGTATTTTTTAAGTTATCAGTTTTGCAAACCAGAATTCTATTTAATGCTCCTGCAGAGGCTTTCATCGCGTCAGCAGTGACAAGTGCAGAACCTTTAGCAGGAATTAATATCGCATCGATTCCTTGACATTCAGCGGTTCGTGCAATCGCACCAAAATTTCTTACATCTGTTATTCTATCCAATACGAGAATGCATGGTTTTTCACCTTTTAATAACATATCGTCTACCACAACTTCAATGTCACCATATTCGATAGGAGAAACAAAAGCGATAACGCCCTGATGATTCCCTGAGGTTAAGGCATTCAATTTTTCTATAGGTACAAATTGTAACTGATAGTTTTTATCTGCCAGTTCATTCTTAAGTTCCATGAACAAATCTTTGTTCATCCCTTTTTGTATCAGAATTCTATTGATCTCTCGTTCTGCTTGAATCGCTTCAATAACTGTACGAATTCCAAAAATCACATCTGATTTTTCCTTCTTAATATAGTTTCTTTCTCTTTCCATTTTATTCAAAAATATATTCAATCGCTACAACATCTTCAATGGTTAATCCTACCGGGCATTTTTTACCAGCGCTGACCACTGCATCAAAAGTAGCTTTGTCCCATTGGTTCTCTGATAAATTAAAACGGATATTAATTTTGCTGATTTTTCTGGGAAGTGCAGACATGATTTTTTCCACTTTAGCAGTGCAATGTTCCATTATTATTCCATTTTGTTGGCAATAAATACCCATTATGGTAATAAAACATGCCGCCAAAGAAGTAGCCATTAAATCAGTTGGGGAGAATGCTTCCCCTTTACCGAAATTATCCTTAGGTGCATCTGTAAGAATCTTCTCGCCCGAGTAATGAATACACTCAGTTCGCAGGTGACCTAAATAATTAACTGTTGAAATTTCCATATGAATTATTTAGCAAAAGTAAGGCTTTTTTAAGGAGCGATAATCTTACTCAAAAACAATTTGTTATTTATAGATGTTATTAAGTAACTTTTGCGAATTTTGTAGTCACTATGATAGAACTAAAAGAGGAATCACCGAGAATGAAAAAGCCAAGTTGGCTGAGGGTGAAGTTGCCTATTGGTGAGAACTACCGGAAGGTAAGATCACTTGTAGACGAACATAAATTGCATACCATTTGTGAAAGTGGAAGTTGTCCGAATATGGGGGAATGCTGGGGAGAAGGAACCGCTACCTTCATGATCTTGGGAAATATTTGTACCAGATCGTGTGGTTTTTGTGCAGTGCAAACCGGAAAACCTGAGCAAGTAGATATTTTTGAACCAGGAAGAGTCGCCAACAGTGTAAAAATTATGGGTGTTAAACATGCTGTATTGACTTCAGTAGATCGCGACGATTTAAAAGATGGTGGCTCTGAAATATGGGTGCAAACTGTCAATGCTATTCGTCAACAATCTCCCAACACTACCATGGAGACATTAATCCCAGATTTTGCCGGTAATTGGGAAAATTTACAACGACTTATTGATGTAGCACCAGAAATTGTATCACACAATCTGGAGACCGTGCGTCGTTTAACGAAACAAGTGCGCATACAAGCCAAATACGATAGAAGTTTAGAGTTACTTTTTCGTCTTAAGAAAGGAGGAATGCGAACCAAGTCTGGTGTAATGTTGGGTTTGGGCGAAACTGTGGAAGAGGTGATTGAAACTATGCAAGATTTAAGACAAGTCGAGGTAGATGTTTTGACCTTGGGGCAATATCTTCAACCCACCCCAAAACACCTACCTGTAGAGGAATTCATTACGCCCGAACAATTTGCTTATTATAAAGATTTGGGTCTTTCCATGGGATTTCGATATGTAGAATCTGGTCCATTGGTGAGATCCTCATACCATGCAGAAAAACATATGTTTTAACTAGGAATAACCAAAGTGTTATTTCTTTGTAAAATATTAAGTGATAAAAAATGAAAAAAGTGAATGAAAATCTAAATAGTAGAAAAAATTATTATTAACTTTCGCGTTGTAAAAAGCGCTTTAATTTAATAAATATGAATAAAAAAGTCTATCTTATTGGTTCTGTGGCAATTGTAACTTTGGTTGCAGCCCTCTATTTTGTACCTTTTGGTCAACTACAATTATTGTCTAAATACAAGTCAGCTGATTTAACAATGTTAAATCAACCCAAATCTGACGATGCCGCTGCCTGGATGAAAGCGCGATATATTGATGTAACTACTGGTGAGGCTGTTTCTTCGGAGAAATTGGCTATGATTGCTGATCAAATATCCAAAATGAAGCAGTCAAAAACAATTAGTTTTGAAGAACAAGGTCCGGATAATATTGGTGGTAGAACCCGTGCTATTCAAATAGACCGAACTAATATCAATCGCATATGGGCTGGTGGTGTTTCTGGAGGTTTATTTACCTCATTGAACAAAGGTAATTCTTGGACGCGTGTTCCAGAATATATTGCAGCAGGTGGAAATCCATTTATTTCTAGTATGGCGCAATCACCTGATGGTGTATTGTATGTTGCAACAGGTTCGAATCAAGAAGGGTGGAATGGAAATGGTGTTTGGTATTCTAGTGATTTTGGAACTACTTGGAATGCAATTCCAGGAACATCAAATTGTACAGAAATTATCAGTACGAATGCTGATAATTATGTTTGGATGGCGACATCTTCTGGTTTGAAAAAATGGAAATTGGGTGATGCTTCTATGACTAATGTAACGGTTACTTCTGGGGGATGTTTTGCTCTAAAAGTTTCTCCTGATGCTTCAGTTATTGTAGCTTCGTTTGCCGCTAACAAAACTTATGTGTCTGTAGATGGAGGTGTTAGTTTTTCTGACAAAACTGGAACTATTGGAAATAATTTAGTACCTACAGGTGCAGGTAGAATTGAATATGCTATTTCTCCAACAAAGAATACAACAACCAATCAATACTCTATTTATGCTGTTCGAACTAACAGTAATTTATTGAGTATGCATGTTTCTCATGACAATGGTCAAACTTGGTATCAATTTGTAGGTGCATCAGCTCCTCCAAATGAATTTGATATTTATCGCGATCAAGGAACCTATAATTCAATTGTTTCTGTTAATCCAACAGATGATGAAGAAATTCTTGTTGGTGGTATTGATATTTGGAAATGGAATCAAGCAGTTAATAACCCTCCATCAGGATTTTTCTTAAAAGTGAGTCAATGGTTCGTTTCTCCAAACTCGCCAATTTATGCACATGCTGATAATCACGAGATGAAGTGGGATGCTAACAATAGAATTTACATTGGAAATGATGGTGGCGTTGGCATTTCAAATAACTTCGGTGGTACTTGGTATCCAGCAAATAGAGGTTATAATGTCACTCAATTTTATGGCATTGCTTTCGATAGAGATGGTTCTGTAATGGGTGGTGCTCAAGACAACGGTTCTTTGTACAACGATCACACTGGATCAACTTTCAAGTCATTTACTGAAGTAGGTGGTGGTGATGGTTTTGAATGTGAGATTTCATTCTTCAATCCTAAGGTATTGTTCTCCTCTGTATATTACAATTCAATTGCTAGGTCTGGAGATAAAGGTGCTACCTCAAGTTCTTTTGTTCCGATTTTGCCAGGAACATATGACCCTTGTGGTACGGATGGAAGTACTTTCCACCCTTTCCATACTGAGTTTGTATTGGCTGAATATTATGATTTAAATTCTAAGGATTCAGTGACTTATGTTCCAACAAAAAACTACAGCTCGGGAGCAATAATTCGTGTCCCAAGTTTATCCTCTGGAGATTCAATTACTTATGTTGCTTCGTCAAATTTATATTTTGATGATACCTTAAATTATACTCCTTCCTTAACGGTTGGTTCTGTTAACTACGGACAAAATCCTGCAACTGGTGAAACATACGCTATGGGAACTGATACAGTAGCTTATAATGTAGCTTGGGATACTTTGAGAGTTCAAGATCCTTATCAGTCTTGGTTCTTAGTTTATGTTAATGCTAACGGAGGTGAACTTTGGGGAACAAGAAATGCTTTAAGATTGGCGATTACAAATGTTAATTGGGTATGTGTCGCTAGAGGAATTGGTGGTGGTACCTTTAACAATATTGATGTAGAATTCTCTAGAGATTTAGAGCATTGTTATATTTCTGCTGGTTCTGGTGTTTGGCGGGTTGACGGTCTAGGAAGTGCCTATTCTACTGAGGCTAATTTCAAAGACAAGGTCGCCTATGTCGGAACAGGTGTCACTGGTACAACTCCAAATTATACGACAGCTACCAAAATTTCGAATACAAATTATGAAGGTTTAGCAGTCAATCCTAACAATGCAAATGATATTGTTTTATTTGCTGGATTTAACGGAACAAATAAAAGATCGCTGAATGCAACTGCATCTGTACCTTCTTATACCTCTTTGGGAAGTATTACGAGTCCTGGTGTTGCTTGTTATGATGGTATTATTGACAGAGATGATTCAGATATTATCGTTGTTGGAACCTCTAATGGTGCTTTTGTCACTGAAAATGGCGGTGCCTCTTGGTCTTATGCTTCCGTTGGTTTTGAAGGTACTCCAGTTTATGAAGTGCGTCAATCATGGAGAACTTTCGAAGAAGGGAATAATCGTCCAGGTGAAATTTATATTGGTTGTTTCGGAAGAGGAATTTGGAGCTCTGCTGCTTACCTAGGATTAAATGAAAACGGAATGAATACTGGTGCTAATTTCAAAACGAAATTAAAGACTTATCCAAATCCAACCAATAACTCTACAACTTTAGCTTTCAATTTGGCTAAAGGTGGTAGCGTTCAAGCTTATGTTTACTCTATTACAGGTCGATTAATTAAAACTGTAAATGATGATTACATGTCGGCTGGAGAAAATACCTTATTCATTGATGGTGATGATATTCCTAATGGAACTTACATAGTTAAGTTTATTTCAGGAAAACAAGTAGAATCTGTCAAGTTTATTAAAATGTAATTGATTAAATAATCGAAAAAAGGGTTCCAATTTGGAGCCTTTTTTTTTGCTCTATTTTGGTGCTCTGCAGCATTCCATTTTGGGATTTTGATGTTAGGAGTTACTGTTAGTGATACTTGGACTAATTAATGGAATATCCAATCCTAATCCTCTTAAGATAGTGAGCAGCGAGGACCTGGAACATTGTATTTTTCAATGGTTTCTTTATCAATCATGTACAAAATTAAATGTTCAAAAAACCCTAAAAAATGACAAAAATCATATTTAAGTTCTATTGTTAAATTGATTAGCTTTGATACTATGAAATCAATGTTGGATGAATCGTATAAACATGTCACCTGCTCTACTTGTAAGTCGAGAGGTCACGGTTTATTTAACGGAATTTCGGGTCATGAATTGGATGCTCTTGAAGCTCAACGCGCTTGTAATTTCTACAAAAAAACACAAGCTCTTTTTGTTGAAGGTTCAACGCCTAGAGGTGTGTATTGTGTGAATCACGGAAAAGTGAAAGTTTTTAAACGTGGTGATGAAGGAAAAGAACAAATTATTCACATTGCCAAAGCGGGAGATTTAATTGGTTTTCGCGCCATGTTTAGTGGTGAATTGTATAAAGTTGCTGCAGAGTCTCTCGAGGATTCTAACATTTGCTTTATTGCGAAAGAAGATTTTCTGAATATGATTGAATTTAATCCTACCCTTAGAAATGGGATTATCAAAGAACTTTCTAAAGAATTGTCCGATCGTGCCGATTTCATTACCAATATGGCACAAAAATCTGTCCGACAACGATTGGCTTTCTCTTTGCTGATTTTAATGGATATTTATGGGGATGAACCTATTAATCTATCAAGAGAAGATTTGGCCAATTTTGTTGGTACTGCTACGGAAACATTAATTCGTCTTTTGAAAGAATTTAAAGAAGATGCATGTTTGGAAATTGAGGTTCGTAAACTTAGGGTGATTGATAAAATAAAATTAATCTCTTTAGCAGGAAACTAATCTTTGGTGTCACATAGTCCAATAAAATTCTCTATTAAAACAGCTCCAAAATTCCCTGATACTTCCGGGTGAAATTGAACTCCCATAACGCTTTTTGTAGGATGCGCCATTGCCTCATTAACACAAGCATCTGAAGTGGCAATCAACTCGAAATTTGGTGGTAATGAAATACATTCACAATGATCTTCCATCATCTCAAATATTAGAGGCATACGTTCGAATAAAGCGTGATTAGATAATGCTTCTATTTCTTGCCAATCTCTGTCTTCTCTCATTTTTGAACCGTAGGCGCCAAATAAAAGTCCTATTAATTGGTGTCCAAAACATATTCCTAATACAGGAATAGAAGTGGTTTTTATCCATTCAACTTTGTCTAAATAGAGTTGCATATCGACTTCGGTAATTTGAATGGGCGCGCCGGAAATGATAATTCCCGTGTATTTCTCTACTTCTTCTGGACTTACTTCGAGAATTGAAATTGTTTTATAGTCCATATGAAGATCAACTAACTCCTCAATATATTGTGTTTTTTGGCTTCCGCAATCTATAACAAGCAACATAATCTATGTTTTTAAGATACCTAATCCTTGTCTTATAATATTAATTTCCCCTTGTGAACAATCTATAATGGTAGAGGGAATATTATTTCCAGTACCACCAAGTACGATCAATCCAAATTCATCTTCAAATTGATCATAAATTTCATCGGGATCTGTAAAATAAGAGTCTGTATCCTTAGTGTCTTTGTGCAAAGAGGTACTTGCCAATGGATTACCCAATTGTTTAATAATTTCCTGAATTATTGCATTGTCGGGTATGCGCATCCCCATTTCACTGCGTTTAGATAAAAATAGTTTGGATACATTTTTATGTGCATGTAAAATAAAAGTAAATGGTCCAGGCAAATTTGTTTTTAATAAGCGAAAAATACTTCTGTCAATCGGAGAGGTATAGGCCGATAATTGTGTGAAATCATTAAAAATTAAAGAGAATTTTAATTTGTTTAGTGAGGATCCTTTATATGCTGCAAGATTATCTAAACCTTTTTTATTGTTCAGACTACAAACTACAGCATAAACTGTGTCACTCGGAACAATGGCAATTCCCCCTTGATTCAGATAATTTACAATTTGATTTATTTGTCTTTGATCAATGGATTGAGGATTTAATTCTAAAATCATAACTTCTCAATCTTACATGAAATTGCCCTGTGGTCGCTTAATTTCTCGGAATGAACTTGAAATTCTGAACTGTTCAATGTTGACGTATGAAATATATAATCAATTCTACCAGCAGGTAATCGTCCAATGTAGGTAGATCCTATTCCCCAAGAGGAATTTCGGAAAGCATCAATGTATTTTCTATTGAATTGATTGTAGCAGTAGGACATAGGCGTATCGTTGAAGTCACCGCAAATAACGCTTGGATAAGGTGAATTTGAAGCATGTGCAACCACTCTTCTTGCCTGATCAGCTCTTTTTTGATAAGCCAATCTTAATTTTTTAATCACTTTAATGATGGTAGATTTACTGGGTACACGTTGATTCCCAATCCGCTCAGTGGTATAGTTACCTTCTTGTAAGCGAATGGATTGTAAGTGCACATTGTAGATCCTAAAAGTGTCTTTCCCTTTTACGATATCAGCAAAAATGCAATAATTAAAATCACTCGAACTTTGTGTATCAAACATTACGTCTCCCTTTGCAATCATTGGGTATTTTGAAAACATGGCAATGCCAAAATTTTGTCGACCACTAATTTTATGTGCGCTTCTTTCGTGATAATCAACAGCATGTATAGAAGACATTAAGGAATCAAATGTCTCGAATTTGGTGGGTTTATCTTGTCTGTAATATTCTTGGAAACAAGCAACATCAGGATTTTCTTTTCGCAAGAACCTAAAAATTCCATCCCTATTTTGTATTGCGTTTGTTGGTTCGTAAATTCCAAATAAACGAACATTATAAGTTAATAATTTAAGTTTATTGTCAGGATTTTCTAAAGATTCTGAAGTGTTGGTTACATTATATGCAAAACTACGAAAATGCAATTTTCCGCCAATAAGCAGGAAAAAAAGACAAAAAATGGCCCATTTTGACTTAAAAACTGCCCAAATTAACATAAAAATGATTACGCCACCTGCGAAAATCGGGTAACTTAAACCAAAAAAAGGTAAAAATGATATCGTATTCGGGTGAAAATAAGGAGATGCATATCCCAATAGCAATCCAAGAATGAAAATACTTGTAATGATCTTTGCTATAGTACTCACTATCTTTTTCAATTGATTTTATTTATTGCTTTGGTTAAAGAGAAAATCTTTTTCAGCTTTATTTAAAGACTCGTACCCTGATTTTGCGATTTTGTCTAGAATAACATCTGTTTTCTCTTGCTTCATCTTTTTTTCGTAGTTGTAAGCTGCATCACTTTTAGCACGAAAAGACTTACTTGTTTCTTTTCTTACACCAAAATTAAAGGTACTCAGATTCTTAAATAACTTCAATATGAATGTAATTATATTCCTTTTGTCATATGTATTTTGAACGGATACCACTCCAAGAATTGCACCCCCAATATGAGCGAAATGGGCTATGCCATCCTCCTGACCGATTCCAATAATATCTTTCAATAAAAAGAAAAGAGCGAGAATAAATAAGCGAATCGGAAATACGCCAAAGAGCATTACTTTAGTGTTTGGACTGTAAAAAGCGATTGCGGCAAATATTGCCATAATGGACCCGCTTGCTCCAACCACAAATGGACTGTTACTACTGTTGTGAAAAAATATAAAATGCGCCAATAGTTCTACTAAACCACCAATAATCCCACCTATTAAATAGGTTGCTAGCAATCTTTTTTGGTCAAAAATTGTTTCAAAAAACTTTCCGGCAAAATACAGAAACAACATATTAAAAAGAAGATGCCAAAGATCAAAATGGGAGAAAATACTGGTGAATAAGCCCCATGGGCGCATTAAAAACCCACCAATTTGTGTATCTAAAGCAAAAATATTATTCATTAAAAAATCATCTGGGGTTTCTGTCAAACGCTGAATTGCCATCAACAGTTGGATCAATACAAAAACCCCAACATTTATGATGATGAGTTTATTCGTCATTTTTCCATGACGAATTTGGAATTTAAATTCTTCTAGAAGATTCTTGCTTTGCATCATCAATAAAAATTATCTCTATCTTTTTTCCTCCAAATCAAAACAATAATCCCTCCTACAATGGCACCGCCGACATGCGCTAAATGTGCTGTAGAATCGGCAGCTTGATTTTGAAAAGCTTGATAAATTTCAAATAAGAAATAAGCTCCAACGAAATATTTAGCCTTAATTGGAATTGCAAAATAAAGTCTAAACTCAGTATTTGGAAATAAAATAGCAAAAGCAGCCATTACGCCAAAAATAGCTCCGGATGCACCCACCATAGGTGTGATACAGAGCCTAAGATAGTTTTCTAAATCGGAATGAATAGGGTAGTGATGACTGTTTAAGTAATTTTCTAATGCTGTCCCAACATGATATCGATCTGAAACAGCAATTATAGCATCGATTTGATCCATTGGAAGATAGGTACTCAATCCTGCTCTTAATTCATAGATCTGATAAACACCTATTGAATTATGCAATGCAAAAGCTCCCAAGGCTGAGGCGATATAAAAAATAAAAAACCTTTTAGGGCCCCAAAGATTTTCTAGATAAGCTCCCAACATGATAAACAACCACATATTAAATAGAATGTGGAAGAAGTCTGCATGCATGAAAAAATGAGTGACAATTTGAAAAGGTTTGAATTGGGGTGAATTCACATAATGCGTTCCGAATTGACCGATTAAGTCAATATTTTGAGATTCTAAAATAAGGGATGCAACAAAGAACATGATGTTCAATAACAAAAGATTCTTCGTGACTTGTGGTAAATTTTTGAGCATGATTAAAATTTAGCGGCTATTTCTTCTAATGTGATGGTTTTAATGATTGGTTTCCCTGAGGGACAAAAAGCATGCTCAGGCAAAGAAAAAAGTTCTTCAATCAAACGACTTGCTTGCTCCGGCACTTGAATTGTTGCTGTGCGCGCGCTGTTATTGGCCAAAACGGCTACGACTTGATGTGCTAAGTCGCCTTTGTCTATGGCACTATGAACTAATAGGTTGATTAAGGCAGTAAAACAAGTTTCAATTTGACTCTCATGCAAGGCATTTGGAGTACTTCCAAGATGTAAGGTATTTTCTTTTAATATTCCAGTAAAGCCAAGCTGACCCAATAAAGACTCATGTTCAGTCCAAATTCTGATCTCATCTTTCGAAAGTTCTTTTTCTATTGGAAATAATAAGGCCTGATGTTGAATAGGTTCTTTTACAAAGGCATTCAAAAGTTGTTCATATCGAATTCTTTCGGTTGCCCTTTTTATGTCAATTACCATAACACCTGATTTACAATTGGTAAGAATGTATTTCCCTCTGATTAAAAAGTTGTTTCCGGTATCAAAGGATTCATCAAGTTCTATTTGACCTTGTCGCGCTGGTGCATCTTCTTTGTTAATGGCATAGAAATTCTCCCAATCTTTATCCTCGGGTTGTTCTGTCCCAAAACCTTGACTATGAATTCCTTTCGAATAATCACCTTTTGAAGCAGTGTTCGCTTGCTTATGAAAAGGGTTATAGTTTGGATTTACAATAATTTGGGGCTCCACAAGTGGATTTTTTCTAAAGGAACTTGGAATGTCAAAACTAGTTTCAATTTCAAAGTCCAGTGTCGGCATAATATTATATTTCCCCAACGCTTTTTTAATACTGCTGAGTAGAATAGAATAAATAAAGCGGTCTTCTTCAAATTTTATTTCCGTTTTTGTTGGGTGAATGTTCACATCAATCTTACTCGGATCAACCGTTAGAAAAATAAAATAAGAAGGAAATGATTTTTCTGGAATTAATCCTTCAAATGCTTTGGTAACAGCATGGTTAAAATAAGCATCCTTGAAAAATCTGTTGTTTACAAATAGGTATTGTTCTCCCCTTGATTTTCTTGCGAATTCAGGTTTACCTACATATCCTTCAATTTTGATAATGTCCGTTGCCTCTTCAATGGGTACAATATGCTCATTACTCGACTTCCCTAAAATATCAACAATTCGCTTTCTAAGAACACCAGAATTGAGGTGTAATAATTCTTGATCGTTGTGCATCAGAATGAATTTGCATTCAGGATGTGCCAATGCTACTCGAATAAATTCCTCTTGTATATGTCCAAATTCAACATAATCAGATTTTAGGAAATTTCTTCTGGCTGGAATATTATAAAATAAATTTCTAATTTCAAAGGAAGTCCCTTTGGCACAAACAGTTTCTTCTTGTTTGCTAATTTTACTTCCTTCAATTTCAACCAAAAATCCCAGTTCAACTTCTTCTTGTTTGGTTTTTAAAACTACATGTGCTACTGCTGAAATGGAAGCTAGAGCCTCTCCTCGAAATCCTTTTGTTTTTAAAGTAAACAAATCATCTGCGACCGTTATTTTACTGGTTGCATGTCTTTCAAAACACTTCAAAGCATCTTCTGGAAGCATCCCTTTACCATCATCAATTATTTGAATAGAAGTCCGGCCCGCATCTTTGATGATTACTTTAATATTTTGAGCGCTTGCATCAACAGCATTTTCCATCAACTCCTTTACGACAGAAGCAGGACGTTGTACCACTTCTCCAGCTGCAATTTGATTGGCAATATGGTCAGGAAGTAAATGAATGATGCTCATGCAAAATAATTTTTTAAATGCATAAATATGTCATTTCCTTTAGGATTTTGAAGTCTATTAAAGTGCTGTATTTTTTTCATAGAAACGCTTAAAACAAAAATAAGGATTATCCCTGAGAATAATCCTTACTTAACATATCTTAGCACATCTATTTATAAACGAATTATTGTTCCTTTATAATCTGATTTTTCTTTTTTCTCTGGAATTTGTAAACTAACTTTCCAAATGAAGGCTTTATTTTGAGTCACCATTTTACCACTCCTTTTGTCGTAGCCATCCCATGAATTACTTGCGTCATTAGATTGAAATACCACACCACCATCTGCAGGATCAATGATAACGAGTACAAATGGACTTGTTCTTTTGGTAAGTGCGAACGGCATGAAACTATTTTTTCTATTATCACTTGAATAAGGATCAAAAGCATTTACTGCTAATAGATTATAATTTTCGTTTACACTAATTTCTTTTACAACAGTGGTTTTGCACGAGTGGGTATTACTGGTCGTAAATCGTATTTGAATATCTCCTTTTTCAAATAAGTAGATATTTTGTTCATTTGAATTAGAAGTGATGGAACGATTGTCATATTGGGTAACAACTTCTTCTTCATTAGTTCTGAATTTCACAGGTAAGGTTGGCAAACCATTATCATAGTTCAATTCTTCTGTCAAAACATCTAAAGTAGGAACATCATTAATAAATTTGCTTTTGTATACATTAAAATTTTGCGGATCAAAATACCAACCTACTTTATAGGTTCCTTTAGCTTTAGCCGTAATTAAAGTTTTTTGATTGGCTACTAAAACTATTTCTTCGCCTGTTGGAGTTTGTAATAATAGATTAAATGAGTTTTTGTTTTCCATCCATTGTTCTTCATTCACACAATTAATTTCTATTTCTGGATAGAATACTTGTTGGTCAGCTAAATCATTATTTGATTCAATAGCATTAACTTCTAACTCATTGTTAACTGGGTTTGATTTGAGTGGACCTTCTTCATTTAAATTACTGATTACAGCCGCAATTACTGGCAATTCTTCTTGTAATAAGCTTAGCAGAGATTTATTTTTTATTTCTTTATTAGCTTGCTGTTCTTTCACCTGAGTAGCTTTTACCTCAGGTGCAATAATTTCAGTTTTCTTATTATTGGAAAGTGATTCAGGCGTGTTTTTCTCTTCAGATTTTGCTTGTTTAAATGAATTGAAATACAAGGAACTTCCAATAATTGCTACAAGAGCAGCGGTTCCCGTTAACCATTTCCAAAGATTTGAATTTTTGGGTATTTTTTTCACCTCTAACTTTCTTTCAAAAGCTTTCCAGGCATTTGCATCGTAAGGCATTTCATGCCCGTCAAGTGCTGATTTAAATATTTCGTTTATTTTATCGTCCATCATTATTGGATCTTTTCAAATTTTAAATTCAATTTTTTTTGCAAATTCAATTTTGCCTTAGACAAATTGGATTTTGATGTTCCTTCGTTAATGCCAAGAATCTCAGCAATTTCTTTGTGCGTATATTCTTCAAAAACATACATATTGAAGACAGTGCGGTAGGCGGGCGACAAAGATTGTATGGCTTCCAGGGCAACTTCTGCTTTTATTTGCATAAAGGCTAAGTCTTCTTGTTTTTCCATTTCGTTCTCTGCTACTTGCTTAAAGTCGTTGTCGTCACCACTCAGGTAAGGATTCCGTTTGGATTTTCTGATTGCGTCAATTGCAGTGTTAGACACAATGCGCCGCAACCAGCCCTCAATCGAGCCGCGGAAATCAAATAATTCCAATTTTTCAAAGACCTTTATAAAAGCATCTTGAAGTACTTCCTGCGCGCTGTCACGATCTTTTATGTAGCGCATGCAGACAGATAACATTTTCCCGTAATACATTTTGAAGAATTCCTCCTGAGCGCGTCTTTCGTTTCTCAAACATCCTTCTACAATATGCTTTATAGGGTCAATCTTCTCCAAGTTTTTATATTTTGAAAACGCTTATTTAAGTTTAGGGTTGCCTCTTTAGTTTATATTACTTAAAAAGTTCATCAAATTAAAGAAAATTTAATCATTTGTATTAATTTCGCATGGTAAAATAACAATAATAATTTTTTTCATATGAAAGTTACAGTAGTAGGAGCAGGTAATGTTGGAGCAACATGTGCGGATGTCCTTGCAAGTCGCGAAATCGCCAATGAAATCGTCTTATTAGACATAAAAGAGGGTTTTGCAGAAGGTAAGGCACTTGATATTTGGCAAACAGCGCCTATTAATTTGTATGATTCTCGAGTAATCGGATCGACAAGTGATTATGAAAAAACAAAAGATTCTGATGTTGTCGTAATTACTTCTGGTTTACCAAGAAAACCTGGGATGTCAAGAGATGATTTGATTGCAACCAATGCTGGAATTGTTAAGATTGTTACTGAAAACATCGTTAAATATTCGCCTGATGCCATTATCATAGTGGTTTCTAATCCTCTGGATGTTATGACGTACTGTGCCTTCTTGAATGCTAAAACTGATCCTAATAAAGTTTTTGGAATGGCTGGTGTTTTAGATACAGCGAGATATCGTGCGTTCTTAGCGACAGAATTAAATGTTTCTCCAAAAGACATTCAAGCAGTGTTGATGGGTGGTCATGGCGATACTATGGTGCCACTTCCTAGATATACAACTGTTGCTGGAATTCCAGTTACTGAATTAATCTCTGAAGAAAAATTAAATGAAATCATCGAAAGAACTAAGTTTGGTGGTGGAGAAATTGTAAAATTATTAGGTACCTCTGCATGGTATGCTCCAGGAGCTGCAGCGGCACAAATGGTGGAAGCTATTGTACGCGATCAAAAAAGAATTTTCCCTGTATGCGCATGGTTGCAAGGTGAATATGGCCTAAGTAATATCTATTTAGGTGTTCCTGTTGTTTTAGGTAAAAAAGGAATTGAAAGAATTATAGAGTTAGATCTTAATGAAGCAGAAAAAGCTTTATTAAATGAATCTGCAGAAGCTGTAAAAGGTGTTATGGAGGTTCTTGATAATATGATCGCAACAGCATAATTACTATCTTTAGTAAACAAAAAAAGCGTCTCATAGTAGACGCTTTTTTTGTTTAAAGTTCTACCGCTCCAATATCGGGAGGATTATTTCTTGGGTGACCAAAAATATCATTCAACACAGAACTTGCGAATCCAGCGCCATTTAATGGTGATGTAGCCTGAAAAATAAAATCTCCCTGCGCGGTGTTTTCAAATAAGGGATCAATATTCCAAAGAATGTTTTGATAAAAAGCATCATTATAAATTGTTTCTGAACGGATTAAACAGGATTTGAAATCAAAATTTAGGGTAACCCCACCCATTTGAATGGTGTCGATGGCTATTTCAGTACTTAGGTTACCTCCAATGACACAATTATAAAATTTCCCCTCATTAATTGATCCAACATTTGTGGTTCCCGTCGTGTAGTCATTGTAAAAATTACTAATTCCAACTGCAGGTGCCTGAGAAATCCCATATCCTAACAAATCACAGTGATTGAAGTTAAAATCACCACCTTCTAAAACCAATAAGGCATGGGTCCCACATTTTGAGATTAGACAATTTTCCGCCTTGACTTTCCCTCCTGAATAAATAAAAACTCCATACCGTGAAGGATTGAAAATTCTTGTATTGGTCATTGTTAAGGTATATCCTGGATTGCCTGCGTCATTGCCGAAAAGATGCACTCCACTTGTCCCGTTTTTCATTATGGCATAGTCAATAGTTGATGTTTTTGCTTGATGAAAATAGATTCCATAATACTGTCCTTGTACTTCTTGGTAAGCAGCTTCAAGTCTGTCTCCTTGAAAAACAACTTCATTTCCTAAGGTGCCATTAATATTTAAGGTTGATTTGTATATGTAGAGCAATGCGTTTTTGTGTAGATACACCTTGGTTCCGGCTTGGATGTTTAGGATCTTGGCCGAATCTACACCAGCATAACCATAAATCACGTGTGGTTTATCGTTGGGCCAAGTACCTTCATTCAAATCTTTGTAATGAAAGTAAGCATCTTGTCCCCAAACGGTAAGTTTTACATACTGATCAACCCCATTGGTGCGAAATCTAATGGAATCCTCAATGATTAAAGGTAGTGTTTGACTGTTTACATTCAAATTAACTTCAACAAATGCGAACAAACTGTCTTTTGCTCTGAGGGAAATATTTTTTATAAAATCTTTTGCTTCACCATCTATATTGATGCTAAAGGGTGAACTAGCACCTCCCATTAATTCTATCTCCTCAATTTGTATTGGTTTATTTTCATTGTTATAAATCTTAAATTGTTGGGTAGTGGAACCGATTGTGGTAAATACGGTGTCAAATACTAAAGTGTCAATCGAAAAATTAAGATGCCCTTTAGAATTCCCTTTGATTTTTGAACAACTAGAATTTATTCCTGTAAGAAATAATAGTGCCGTTAATAATAGAAAAATAGAATATTTTTTTTTCATGCTGTAGTTCAACGACCAAAACTAACTATTATTAGTCAAATTACTTTTATTCATCATCTCAGGAATAAAAATAAAAATTTTGAAAACTATTAGGTTTTATATTTACTTTTCCGAATCTGTCATAAATGAACCAACTGCTTCGATAGGTGTATATGAAATAAAATGACTGTTATGAAGTACGCTTTTCTTTTCTTCAGCTTCTTAATTTGCCTGCTGGTGCAAGCGCAACCGCCTGTTCAAAATAATAGTTTGAATAATCAATTCAACTCCAATCAAGTTCAAGAGGAAAAAAATTCAACGATGGTATTGGATAGTATGGTCTATCAGAAGGAGGAACTCGGAGAAAAAAGTGTTAAGTCAAAAACAAATCTGGAAAGAGAAAAAACTGAAAGCGCTTCATTTTCTAAGAAACTAGTAGTAAGTAAGTCCTTCACCCAACTTAAAAAATCAGCTTCTTCTCAACCTCAATCCCGCACTATCGAGCCTTCAATGCAGTATGAATTAGACCAAAAAGTAATGGAACTTCAAGCAGATTCAACCGCTGAATTTGAGTCCAATTTGTTTTATTATATCGCAGGAAATTATGATGTAGAACGCGCACCTTTTCTTCAGAAAGCAGCTGAGTTATCGCCCAATGATAGCGATGTATTGATTCAATCAATGGCAAATTCTATCATTATTGGAGATACAACAGACGCAAAAAAATACTTATTAAAGTTAAAAGATGAGGAACAAATAAGTGAAGAAGGACTGAGTTATGCAGCGGATGTTTTGTTGTCATGTGCTGATTCAAAGACTTTAATCACTTACGGGTTTTTAGATACCTATTGTGTCTTGTATGAACAAATCGTAAATAAGAATAGCAATCAAATCCCAGTTATTTCTCTTGATTTCTTGCAGAGTCAACATTATCGTTCTGCCTTAACAAAATTAGGTTTTACTATCCCAATGCAAAAGGAAGTTAATGTTGCTTTTTTAGAATCGTTTTGTGCGGCTAACCAAGATAAGAATTTAGCTTTATCTCTTACGATTCCATCACCATATTTTATCCCGCTGCAATCCAATTTGGTTCCTTTTGGTTTGATTTTTGAAGTTCAATTATTAAGTGACTTGCCCACCAATCAAACTATTCAAAAACAAGAAGACTTATGGCGTACCATGAATAAAAAGAATATTACAAAATTTAAGAGTCCTTTGAGTAATAATTTATCTAGTAATTATCTACCGATGTTGTTCTTATTGAAATCTGAATACGAACAAAATGTTGTCAAAGTTCAAAAAGTAAATACGGAATTAAACATTCAGGAAATTGGATTGAAATCAGGAAAATCTTCTATAATTAATAAGAAAAACTAATATGATTATCGTTAAAAAACGATTTGATTCCCTTTCCGATGAGGACTTGATGGTGCAACTATCACTGGGCGAGAAGCGTGCTTTTGACGAAATATATCATCGATATTCTGGTGTATTATTTGGTTATTTTAATAAAATGTTGTGGCAGGATAAAGAAAAAGCGCAAGATATGGTCCACGATCTATTTGCGAAATTAATTGTCAACCCAACTGCTTTTGATGCCAATAGATCTTTTAAAACTTGGTTGTTTACTATTGCCTGTAACATGTGTAAAAATGAATTCAAAAAAATTGAGGTTCGTAAAAATGTGAGCAATAGCTTGGATCAGCATTACAGTCTTAAATCTGATGATAATGTTCTGAATACGGTTCAAGATAAATTTTTTAAAGTGGCCTTTGATGAAAGTATGGAGTGTTTGGACGATAAGCATCGGGAAGTTTTTAGTTTACGCCACCTCCAAGGATTGTCTATGAAAGAAATTGCTGAAGTGCTACTGATTAATGAAGGAACCGTTAAATCGCGTTTGTTTTATGCGACCAAACAACTGGCGGAAAAATTAAAGGATTATCAATCTATTTTAATAGAAACATAATATGGAAAATATTTTTAAGAAAAATTCAATTAAAGAACTTAATGCTCAAGAATTAGAGCAAATTGCTTCTTTTTGTTCTGATGAGGCAACATTTCTATTGTTAAAACAAACTTTTAATCATATTGAAAGTGAAAACAATACCATAGAGCTTCCTGCGGCATCTGTAAAACAAAATCTTGACGATTTGTTCGCCTTGACCTATGCCGAAAAGGCTACTACTATTGAAGCACCAATACGCCAACTTCCTTTTTACAAGCAAACTTATTTTCGCGCTATCGCCGCTGTTCTTGTTGTTGCGCTATTGACTGTTGTAATTAAAAACTCCCTATCAGATCCTATTAATAAAACAAGCCTTGCAAAAAACGAAGCAAATAAAACGAAGCAAACCAAAGATCTTAAGGAAACTGTTGAGCAGAAATCGAACATTGTACCAATGGCTTCAGTCAAGAATTTAAATATGGAAGATGAGGTAAAAGTTAAATTTCAAAATTCGGATGCTCTTGTTTCTGATGATTTAGAGACTTTACCGAATGTCTTAGACGATAATAAATCAATTAAGCTCGTCTCGGCAACTGAAGATGTGTCAAGTTATAG
>Ga0304728_1000220_pt1 | contig 46675 bp, 44 predicted proteins | sample C_130625_MF_Meta_FD_190476 | JGI IMG/M metagenome (GOLD analysis project Ga0304728, IMG submission 190476) | Freshwater microbial communities from Lake Croche, Canada to study carbon cycling - C_130625_MF_MetaG (v2) (version 2) | ecosystem: Environmental > Aquatic > Freshwater > Lake | place... | reverse complement strand
ATCCGCAGTTTTGATGACGTCGAGGTTGTGCTCAATGATGACAATGGTGTTGCCCGCATCGCGCAGGTGCTGCAAGACTTTGAGCAACAAAGCAATGTCTGCAAAGTGCAGACCTGTTGTGGGCTCGTCCAAGATGTAGAGCGTGCGGCCCGTGTCGCGTTTGCTCAACTCCAAGGCCAACTTCACGCGTTGGGCTTCACCACCAGACAAGGTGGTGGCGGCTTGGCCTAGTTGCAAATACGACAGACCCACATCCATCAAAGTTTGGAGCTTGCGGGCGATGTTGGGTACGGCGTTGAAAAACGTCAACGCCGCTTCCACTGTGAGGTCAAGAATCTGCGCAATGTTCTTGCCTTTGTAGAGCACACCCAAAGTCTCGTGGTTGTAGCGCAGTCCATGGCAGACATCACACGCCACATACACATCGGGCAAGAAGTGCATTTCTACTTTGACCATGCCATCGCCTTGGCATGCTTCGCATCGGCCACCGCCTGAATTGGCGGGTACGTTGAAACTAAAACGTCCAGGGCCATAACCTCGCTCGCGCGCTGTTAGTACATCGGCCATTAATTCACGGATTGGGGTAAACAAGCCGGTGTATGTGGCCGGATTGCTGCGCGGGGTGCGGCCAATTGGTGATTGGTCGACATTGATGACTTTGTCGAAGTAATCGAGGCCAGAGATCTCGTCGTGCGCAGCAGGCTCGTCGTGCGCGCGGTGGATGGTGTGCGCCGCGGCTTTGTAGAGGGTGTCGTTGACCAAGGTCGATTTGCCCGAACCCGACACGCCTGTGACGCATGTGAGCAAGCCCACTGGAAAGTCCGCCGTCACGCTTTGCAAGTTATTGCCGCGTGCACCTTGGATACGAATCACTTGATGCGCTGGCGCTTGTTTGTTGAGCAGGCGTTGTGCCGCAAGTTCCTCGGCAGGCACTTGCCAAAATCCGTTGCGTTTGCGCGGCACTTCAATGCGCAGGGTTTGTGCAAGATAGCGCCCCGTCAGCGATTGCGAATTGGCTTCAATTTCAGCCGGCGTTCCCTGCGCCATGACCCGTCCGCCATGCACGCCAGCACCTGGTCCCATGTCAACGCAAAAATCTGCCGCGCGGATCATGTCTTCGTCATGCTCGACCACCAATACGCTGTTACCGATGTCGCGCAAATGTTTGAGGGTATCGATCAAGCGGTCGTTGTCGCGTTGGTGCAATCCGATGCTGGGCTCATCCAGCACATACATCACGCCAGTCAGGCCGGAGCCAATTTGCGATGCCAAGCGGATGCGCTGTGCCTCTCCGCCAGACAGGGTGTCTGCGCTGCGGTCAAGGCTTAAGTAGGTCAGGCCCACATCGTTTAAGAACTTCAAGCGCGAAGCGATTTCACGCACCACCTTGTCGGCGATTTCAGCTTTGGCACCTTGCAATTGCAATGAATTGAAGTAGGTAAAGCAATCGCCCAAGGTGGTATGGCTGATCTCAAAAATGCCACGCATCTGCGCGCCTTCGCCGATACGCACATGGCGTGCTTCGCGGCGAAGCCTAGTGCCTTCACAACTTAAACATGCCCGCGAGCCACGAAAGCGGGCAAGGTCTTCGCGCACCACGGATGAATCGGTCTCTATATAACGCCGCTCCATATTCACCAAAATGCCTTCGAACGGATGCTTTTTATTGAGCTTTTTACCGTTGGCTTGCAGGTTGTAGTTGAACTTGATCTCTTCTTCGCCAGAGCCATACAGCAAGACTTTTTGCACTTCGGGCGTCAATGACTCGTAGGGCGCATCCAGATCAAAACCGTAGTGCTTCGCAAGACTCTCCAACACGCCGAAATACTGCGGATTACGGCGGTCCCAGCCTTTGATGGCGCCGCTGCCCAAACTCAAAGTAGGAAATGCCACAACACGACTTGGGTCAAAAAAATCTTGATGGCCCAAACCATCGCACGCAGGGCATGCGCCGACAGGGGAGTTAAATGAGAACAAACGGGGTTCAAGTTCGCTGATGGTGTAACTGCACTGCGGGCAAGCGAATTTGGCGTTAAAACTGTGCTCTAAACCTGTGTCCATTTCGAGCGCAATCGCACGACCTTCGGCTAAACGCAATGCGGCTTCGAAGCTTTCTGCCAAGCGTTGGCGTAGCCCAACTGGAGGCTGAGAGACTGCCACGTTGCCAATACTCGGTTCTTTCGCGGCGACGCTACTGCTAACAATTGCCGTAGCTTCGTCAGACTTTTCTTCATGCCGAATCTTGACGCGGTCGACCACCACATCGATATCGTGCTTCTCGGTTTTTTTGAGTTGCGGCAAATCGTCGTACTCGAACACCTTGCCGCCGATACGAAACCGCACAAAACCTTGGGCTTGTAATTGGTTGAAGGTTTCGCTGTATTCGCCTTTGCGGTCGCGCGCGATGGGCGCTAGCAACATGAGCTTGGTGTCTTCGGGCAACGCCATCACGGCGTCGACCATTTGCGTCACGCTTTGCGCTTGCAGGGCTTGGCCATGGTCTGGGCAATAGGGCGTGCCAGCGCGGGCAAACAACAGGCGCAGGTAATCGTGAATCTCGGTCACCGTGCCCACGGTCGAGCGCGGGTTGTGGCTGGTGGCTTTTTGTTCGATGCTGATGGCAGGCGACAGGCCTTCGATCAAATCGACATCAGGCTTGTCGAGTCGGCCTAAAAACTGGCGCGCGTAGGCGGACAAGCTTTCTACATAGCGACGCTGGCCTTCGGCATACAAGGTGTCAAATGCCAAACTCGATTTGCCCGAGCCCGACAAACCGGTGATCACCACCAACTGGTTGCGCGGGATATCGAGGTCGATGTTTTTCAGGTTGTGCGTGCGGGCACCACGAATGCTGATGTTGCGCATCGCTGAAGGGTGGTGGAGGGCTTGGCCTAAATAAGGGCCGTCATGGGGTGCGTTCACGGGTCAATCAAATCATGGGCAACCTGACATGATAGTGCGCTACGAAGTCTGTGTCGTGTATGCGGGACAATGGCTGGCTGTGAATCTGTCTGCCGCATCCCCCTCTGTCCCCGAAGACCCTGCGAATATGAACGCTTTGGAGCGGCGCGCCAGCGCCAGCTTGTCGTCTATTTTTGCGTTACGAATGCTCGGTTTGTTCCTGGTGCTGCCCGTGTTCGCGCTAGAGGCACGTAAATATCCTGGCGGAGATGACCCAGCGATGATCGGTCTTGCCATGGGTATTTATGGTCTGACCCAAGGCATTTTGCAAATTCCGTTTGGCATCGCTTCTGACAAATTTGGGCGCAAACCCGTCATTATTTTGGGATTGTTGGTATTTGCCATCGGGAGCGTTTGGGCCGGTTGTGCGGACAGCCTTCAAAGCTTGTTGGTAGGTCGGGCACTCCAAGGTGCTGGCGCTGTGTCTGCGGCCGTCACGGCCATGCTGGCAGATTTAACCCGCGACGTCGTTCGGACCAAGGCTATGGCGCTGGTGGGAGCCAGCATTAGTTTGATGTTTGCGCTGTCGTTGGTGCTTTCACCCTGGCTGGCCGGCTGGATTGGCTTGTCGGGCTTATTTTTTCTCACCGCTGTCTTGGCTTTGGGTGGCATGGCTGTGGTGCGATGGACTGTGCCAGACGAGCCCTACAACCTCGGCCCTTCAGATCGCTCCGGCTTAGCAGAAGTTGTTCGCGACAGTGGGCTGATGCGTTTGAACTTTGGTGTTTTCATCTTGCATGCGGTGCAGCTGGCGATGTGGGTGGCGATTCCGGCCATGCTGGTGCAAGCCGGACTGGACAAACTTGACCATTGGCAGATTTACTTGCCTGCTGTAGTAGCTTCTTTTGTGGTGATGGGCGCGGTTTTCGCCATGGAGCGGCGTGGGTTTTTGCGCGCCGCGTTCTTGGCGGCGGTTGCCATGATCGCGGTGGTGCAACTCGCCCTCCTGTGGGTGGCGTCGATCACCCCGTCTTTGCATGCCTTGGCGGCGCTACTGTTTCTTTTCTTTTGTGGCTTTAACGCACTGGAAGCGACGATGCCGAGTTTGACGTCGCGGGTGGCGCCACAGGCCTCGCGGGGCGCTGCGATGGGCCTCTACAACACCTTGCAGTCGCTGGGCTTCTTTGCGGGTGGTTGGCTCGGTGGATTGGGCGCGAAGTTGTATGGCACACAAGGAATCTTTGTAAGTTGCACTTTACTGATGGTGCTTTGGTTGGTGGTAGCGTGGCCCATGGTGGTTCCACAACCGAAAAACGCATAATTAACCTATCTCTGGAGGAAAAATCCCATGGCATCTGTGAACAAAGTCATCTTGGTCGGCAACTGTGGCCGCGACCCCGAAGTCCGCTATTTACCTAGCGGCCAAGCTGTAGCCAACGTCAGCGTGGCCACATCTAGCAAACGCAAAGACCGCAACAGCGGCGAGATGATCGAAGACACCCAGTGGCATCGGATCACGTTTTATGACCGCTTGGCTGAAATCGCCGGCGAGTTCGTCAAAAAAGGGCGTCCTATTTATGTTGAAGGGCGCCTGAAATACGGCACCTACACCGACAAAACCACTGGCGTAGAAAAAAACACCGTCGACATCATTGCTACCGAGTTGCAACTCTTGGGCGGACGTGAAGGCATGGGCGCCCCAAGCGGTGGCGGCGAGGAGGGCGGCTACAGCCGTGCGCCAGCGGCTAAGCCAGCTGCAGCGTCAGCAGCGCCCGCTTCAGCGGGGGCTAAAGCGCCTGCCAAGGGTGGCTTTGATGATATGGATGACGATATTCCGTTTTAGAGCTTGGCCACAATTCCCTTGCTGTTGTAAATATTCACAGCAGGGGCAGTTTCCACTTTGACGTTTTCTTTGGCTGGGGGCGGGGCAGGAGTTTCTTTGGCCTTCATGGGCTGAGCCTGTTGCTTGGTTTTTTCAGCCATCTTGGCCATTTGCATGTCCATGGCGGCGCGCGGTGCGGCGGCTTCAATTCGGCTCATGTGGCTTTCTCCTGCTAATTAGTCGCACGCACTCTTCTTTAAAAGCAAGTTACGCGTCAATGTGTCCAAGACCATGATTAAACACGGAAGTCTCTGCGCTGGCAATGATGCCACCCCCTAGACACACTTCCCCGTCATACAAAACTGCCGACTGGCCAGGGGTGACAGCCCATTGCGGCTCGGTAAATGACAGTTGCATCATGCTGGCGGATGTCGCAAAAGTACAACCCGCATCGGCTTGGCGGTAACGCGTTTTTGCACCATAGAAGCCTTCGCTTGGGGCAGTGCCGGCGCACCAACTCAGGTTGTCCGCCACCAATTTGCCTGAAAGCAACCAAGGGTGGTCATGCCCTTGCACAACATACAAGGTGTTGGTCGCGAGGTCTTTGCGCGCGACAAACCATGGGGTGTGTTCGCCGCCCCCACGCGCTTGGCCTTTAGCTTTTAAACCGCCAATGCCAAGACCTTGGCGCTGCCCCAGTGTGTAAAAGCTCAAACCCACGTGCTCACCAATGCGTTGGTCAAGTTCGTTTTTGATGGGGCCGGGTTCGTTGGCAATATAGCGATTCAAAAACTCGCGAAACGGGCGCTCGCCAATAAAACAAATACCTGTTGAGTCCTTTTTCTTGGCGTTGGGTAAACCGATGGCGTCTGCAATACGCCGCACTTCGGTTTTTTCTAACTCGCCGACTGGAAACAAAGTTTTAGCTAACTGCGCTTGGTTCAATCGGTGCAAAAAATAGCTTTGGTCCTTGCTGGCGTCCAAGCCTTTGAGCAATTGGAATTGCCCGTCAACCTCGCGCACACGGGCATAGTGACCTGTAGCGATCTTTTCTGCGCCAAGCTGCATGGCGTGGTCCAAGAAGGCTTTGAACTTGATTTCGGCGTTGCACAAAATGTCCGGGTTTGGCGTTCTGCCACCTTGGTATTCGCGTAAAAACTCAGCAAAAACTCGGTCTTTGTATCTCGCAGCAAAGTTGACGTGCTCGATTTCTATGCCCAGCACATCGGCGACAGAGGCGGCATCAAGGAAGTCGATATTGGATGAGCAGTATTCGCTGTCATCATCGTCTTCCCAGTTTTTCATAAAAACACCGATAACTTCGAAGCCTTGTTCTTTGAGCAGGTAAGCGCTCACCGCAGAGTCGACTCCACCGCTTAAGCCCACTACGACTCGTGGTTTATGTGTCATGGAGCCAAGGTCAATAGGTGCATGACAGGATTATCTTTCGTACTAGGCTCCTTAGGAGCGGACCTATTCTGGGGTAACCTTATGCTTTTGTAAGTCAAACACCCCCCATCTAGAGGAGATCCCCATGCTGATTGGCGTGCCAGCCGAGACAACGGCCGGAGAAACCCGTGTGGCTATTACGCCCGAAACGGCCAAAAAACTCATCGCACAAGGCCACAGCATCCGTGTCCAAAGTGGCGCTGGCGTCGCTGCCAGTGTGACCGATGAAGCCTATGTCGCTGTTGGCGTGCAAGTTACAGATGCAGCCAGTGCCTGGGCCAGCGACTTGGTGTTGAAGGTTCGTGGCCCGCAAGCCAACGAAGCCTCTTCTGTCAAGAGCGGCAGTGCAGTGGTCGGCATGTTGGAGCCCTTCAATGCCGAAGGCCTGCAACGCTTAGCCAGTGCTGGCGCTACTAGCTTTGCTCTCGAAGCCGCCCCCCGTACTACCCGCGCGCAAAGCATGGACGTGTTGTCTTCGCAAGCCAACATTGCCGGCTACAAAGCTGTGATGCTGGCCGCAGACAAATACCAACGCTTTGTGCCCATGTTGATGACGGCCGCCGGCACGGTGAAAGCCGCCCGTGTCGTTATCTTGGGCGTTGGCGTCGCAGGCTTGCAAGCCATCGCAACCGCCAAGCGCTTAGGCGCCGTGATTGAAGCGACCGATGTACGCCCGAGCGTAAAAGAACAAGTCGAGTCACTAGGCGCTAAATTCATAGACGTGCCGTTCGAAACCGCCGAAGAAAAAGAAGCCGCTGAAGGCGTGGGCGGCTACGCCCGCCCCATGCCCGCAAGTTGGCTAGACCGCCAAAAAGTCGAAGTAGCCAAGCGTGTTGCGCAGGCCGACTTGGTCATCACCACTGCCTTGATCCCTGGACGCGCAGCCCCTGAGTTGGTGAGCGAAGACATGGTCAAAGCCATGAAGCCCGGCTCGGTCATCATCGACATTGCTGCTGGCAAAGGCCCTGATGGCGTAGGCGGTAACTGCCCGCTGACAGAAGCTGGCAAAACGGTGATCAAACATGGCGTCACCTTGGTGGGTGAAACCAATTTGCCTGCTTTGGTAGCCGCAGACTCCAGCGCCTTGTATGCCCGCAATGTGCTGGACTTTTTAAAGCTCATCATCAACAAAGAAGGTGCGCTGCATATCGATATGGAAGACGATATCGTCGCCGCTTGTTTGATGACCCGCGATGGCGCGGTCGTCAAGAAATGAATTTGAGGAACTACACACCATGGACGCCGTCTCTCCTACCCTTGTGAATTTGATTATTTTTGTGTTGGCCATTTACGTGGGTTACCACGTGGTCTGGACCGTGACACCTGCATTGCACACGCCATTGATGGCTGTGACCAATGCCATCTCCGCCATCGTGATCGTCGGCGCCATGTTGGCCGCCGCGATGACCACCACCACCTTGGGCAAAACCATGGGCGTGTTGGCGGTGGCCTTGGCTGCGGTGAATGTGTTTGGTGGCTTCATGGTCACGCGTCGCATGCTCGAGATGTTCAGGAAAAAAGACAAGCCTGCTAAAGCTCCCCAAGGAGACAAGGCATGAATATGGATTTTGTGAGCATGAATTTGGTGACGCTGCTGTATTTGGTGGCGAGCATTTGTTTTATCCAAGCCTTGAAAGGCTTGAGCCATCCCACTACGTCGATTCGCGGCAATGTGTTTGGTATGTTGGGCATGACCATTGCGGTGATCACCACGGCCGCGCTTATCTTGAAGCTCTCTGGCTCTGCCTTGGGCATGGGCTGGGTCTTGGGCGGGTTGGTAATTGGTGGTAGCGCGGGCACGATCATGGCGCAACGCGTCGAGATGACCAAGATGCCAGAGTTGGTTGCTTTCATGCACAGCATGATTGGTTTGGCAGCTGTGTTCATTGGCGTGGCGGCAGTAGCTGAGCCTTGGGCTTTTGGTATCACGCCTGCCCCTGAAGAAGTCGCCTCTGGCATACAAACCTCAGCAGGTTTGGTCATCACTGAGATGATGCGCCGCTACCCCATTCCAACTGGAAACCGTTTGGAGTTGTTCTTAGGTGCTGCGATTGGCGCGATCACCTTCAGCGGTTCTGTGATTGCGTTTGGCAAGCTCTCTGGCAAATACAAATTCCGCTTATTCCAAGGCGCGCCGGTGAGTTTCTCTGGCCAGCACATGCTTAATTTGGTGCTGGGCTTGGCAACGATCGGTTTGGGCTTGATGTTTGTCATAACCGAAGACTGGACGGCCTTTTTGGCCATGTTGTTCTTGTCTTTTGTCATGGGCGTGTTGATCATCATCCCGATTGGCGGCGCTGATATGCCGGTGGTTGTGTCCATGCTCAATAGCTACTCGGGCTGGGCGGCTGCGGGCATCGGATTCTCATTGAACAACAGCATGTTGATCATTGCCGGATCATTGGTAGGCAGCTCGGGCGCGATTCTGAGTTACATCATGTGTAAGGCGATGAACCGCTCGTTCTTCAGCGTGATCTTGGGCGGCTTTGGTGCAGAAACGGGGACTGCGGTCACCGGATCGCAAGAGCAACGCCCTGTCAAAAGCGGTAGCGCGGATGACGCGGCTTACATCTTGGCCAATGCGGAGAGCGTAGTGATCGTCCCCGGTTACGGCTTGGCAGTGGCGCGTGCCCAGCATGCGGTAAACGAATTGGCGCAGAAGTTGATGCACAAAGGCATCAGCGTGAAATACGCGATCCACCCTGTGGCGGGACGAATGCCCGGCCACATGAACGTGCTGTTGGCGGAGGCCGAAGTGCCATACGACCAAGTGTTCGAGATGGAAGACATCAACGGCGAATTCGGTCAAGTCGACGTGGCCATCATCTTGGGAGCCAACGACGTGGTCAACCCTGCAGCGATGATCAAAGGCTCGGCCATCTACGGCATGCCGATTTTGGAAGCCTACAAAGCCAAAACCATCATTGTTAACAAGCGTTCAATGGCAGCGGGATACGCTGGCTTAGATAACGAACTCTTCTACATGGATAAGACCATGATGGTGTTCGGGGATGCGAAGAAGGTGGTTGAGGATATGGTCAAGGCGGTGGAGTAAGCGCTTCTATTTGGTCAGACAACTTTTACTGATAGTTGCTGGCTTAATTGCTTAACTCAAGCAGTCCCGCTACTTCAACCAACCCCGTTTACGAAAATACCACATAGGTACCACCGCACTGGCGATCATCAACATGAGGGCAAAGGGGTAGCCCCAGGCCTGGTTGAGTTCAGGCATGTACTGGAAGTTCATGCCATAGATGCTGGCGATCAAAGTAGGCGGCAGCAAGGCGACGCTGGCCACCGAGAAGATTTTGATGATCTTGTTTTGGTTGATGTTGATGAAACCCACCGTCGCGTCCATCAAGAAGTTGATCTTGTCGAACAAAAACGCGGTGTGGTTATCTAGAGACTCAATGTCGCGCAAGATTTGACGTGCTTCTTCGAACTGATCGGCGTTGAGCATGCGTGAGCGCATCATGAAACTCACCGCGCGGCGGGTGTCCATCACATTGCGGCGGATGCGCCCGTTCAAGTCTTCTTGGCGGGCGATGGCGGCTAGTACTTCGCCGGCCAATACGTCCGTGACATCCTCAGATAAAACCAATTTGCCAGCTTTTTCTAGCTGGTCGTAGATGCCTTCAAGCGTGTCGGCAGAATACTCGGCGTCGGCGTCGAACAGTTTGAGCAACACGTCTTTGTCGTCTTCTATCAACCCTGGCGCGCGGCGCGCGCGCATGCGCAAGAGACGAAAAACAGGTACGTCTTCATCGTGGATTGAAAACAGCACGCCACGGCTTTTGAGGGACTCGTTGTTTTGGTTCAAGATGAAGGCCACGCGCACCGTGCGGGGTTCGTCTTCGTCGGCGATCAAAAAGTCGCTACGGATGTGCAATTCGCCGTTGTCTTCTTCGTAGAAACGGGCCGATTCCTCGATGTCTTCGTCCATCGCGTCTTCGGGGATCTGCAAGCCGTAATATTGTTTGACCCAGCGCTTTTCTTCAGGAGTCGGCGATTCGAGGTCCACCCAAATGGGCTGGAATTTTGAGAGCTCCTCCAACGATTCGATTTCTTCTTGGAAAAGTCGTCCGTTGGCCAGCGAAAAGATATTGAGCATGGCGATCCCTTAGTCGGGGCAGATTATGGCACCGCGATGTGGCAGTCATAAGGGTTTTTGGGGATAAAAAACCACACAGTTTTTGATTGCATCCCATTGCCTTTTTTCCGCAGTAGGCGCATAGTGAATCTGCCCATCACAAAAGGAGGTTTTCTTATGAATTTAACGATCAGCGGTCACCATCTTGAAGTTACCCCCGCATTGCGTAGTTACGTGACCGACAAGCTAGACCGAATAACGCGCCATTTTGATCAGGTGGTGGATGTCAAGGTGCTTTTGAGTATCGAGAACCAAACCGAAAAAGACGGACGCCAAAAGGCAGAGTGCAACATCCATGTCAAAGGCAACGATATGTTTGCTGAAAGTGCGCACTATGACTTGTATGCCGCAGTCGACGACTTGGTTGACAAATTAGACAGACAGGTGGTCAAACACAAAGACCGTATTCGAAACCACCACCACGAAAGCCCGAAGCGCTTGATGTAAGCCTTTAGCGCGTAAGCATTTTAAGACTTCGAGAAACCGCCTACCTAGGCGGTTTCGTCATTTTTGACAAGGGTTTCTACGGGTGCATAATCTGCCACCAACTATGAACCGCCTAGCCGCCATTCTTCCTCCCGCCCAAGTGCTAGTGCACGTGGAAGCCACCAGTAAAAAACGCGCCTTCGAAGAGGCTGGTCTGCTGTTTGAAGAGCTGCACGGTCTCAACCGCGCTTTGGTGGCCGATAGCCTTTTTGCCCGTGAGCGTTTGGGCTCTACAGGATTGGGCCATGGCGTAGCCATTCCACACGGACGCATCAAAGGCTTGAAGTCGCCTATGGCGGCCGTGTTTCAGTTGGCGCACCCCATTGGTTTTGACGCGCCAGACGAGCAACCGGTGGGTTTGCTTATCTTTTTGCTCGTACCTGAAGCATCGACCCAAAAGCATTTAGAAATACTCTCGGAAATCGCTGAGTTACTCAGCGACACCACTTTGCGCGAAAAAATCAAAACCACCCAAGATGCGAGTGCACTGCACAGCATCGTGGCCACTTGGAACTCGGTGCAAGCGTGAAACCCACCGCGATCAGCGCAGACGTTTTATTTGAAGCCTTCCGCGGCCAACTGCGTTGGCAATGGTTGGCGGGCCTAGGCGCCTCAGAGCGCCGCTTTGATGAAGTCGCCGTTCGCGCTGCCCGCTCGGGTGCTGATTTGGTGGGCTATCTCAACTACATACATCCCTATCGCGTGCAGATTTTGGGTGAGCGTGAAATAGCCTATCTAACCAACAGCGCGAGTGTCGATTGCCTGCGTCGTATCTCTCGTATCGTGACGCTCGAACCGCCAGTCTTGGTGTTAGCAGATGGCCAAACCGCACCTGGTGAGCTGGTATCAATGTGTGAGCGAGCACAAATCCCTCTTTTCGCAACGACAGAGTCTTCGGCCTTTGTGATCGATGTCTTGCGCGCCTATTTATCCAAGCATTTCGCGGATCGCTCATCCATGCACGGCGTGTTCATGGATATTTTGGGCTTAGGTGTGATGATCACCGGCGAATCGGGCTTGGGTAAAAGCGAACTCGGTTTGGAATTGATTTCTCGCGGCAACGGCTTGGTCGCCGATGATGTGGTCGATCTGTTCCGCATCAACCAAGCCACCATAGAAGGTCGTTGCCCTGAGTTGTTGCAAAACTTGCTGGAAGTGCGCGGCATTGGCTTGCTCGACATCCGCGCAATTTTTGGCGAGACAGCCGTGCGCCGCAAGATGCGTTTGAAACTCATCGTGCATTTGGTGCGCAAAGAAACTTTAGAGCGCGATTACGACCGTTTGCCGCACGAACCGCTCTCGCAAGATGTGCTTGGCGTGCCAGTGCGTAAAGTGGTGGTGCAGGTGGTCGCAGGACGCAACATCGCGGTGTTGGTCGAGGCCGCAGTGCGCAATACCATTTTGCAGTTGCGCGGTGTAGATACCTACCAAGAATTTATGGCGCGGCACCAGCGTGCCATGGCGCAAGGCGACTCTTAAACGCACGGCGTGATCGTTACAATCACGCTTCTTCGCCAATTACCCTTTGTGGGCTTGTCCACCATGTTCCACTCCCTTCAAAAAATCGCACAACTCTCGCATGTCAAGCGCTTAGGCTTGAACGCGTTAGCGCTCGTCGCGGTTTTGGCTTTGTGGTCGTGTGGCTATAGCCCGGTCAAGATTTACCAGCCTGAAGTGGTGCAGGGCAATTTCGTGTCCAAAGAGCAAGTGCAAGCACTGCGCGCTGGCATGCCAAGACAAGCAGTGCGCGAAATTTTGGGAACGCCTTTGGTCACCAGTGTGTTCCACGCAGAGCGTTGGGACTATGCATTCACCATCCGTCGCCAAGGCAGTGAACCGCAGTTGCGTCGTTTCACCGTTTACTTCAAAGGCGATGTGCTCGACCGCGTAGACGGTGATCCGTTGCCGACTGAGGCGGAATTCGCCGCCAAACTGGACACTCGCCGTCCACCGTCGAAATTACCCGAACTCAAAGCCACACCTGAGGAGTTGGCCAAGCTACCTGCGAAGTCGGGCGCCGCGACTAGCAACGCCAACGCTTCTGCCGCCACTCTGCCTGCAAGCTATCCACCGCTTGAGGGCACGCCGCGTTAATTTTTCAATACCTGTGAAGACTATGGCCCACACCCCACACCCTATCCAAGTTGCTGTTGCTGGCGCCAGTGGTCGCATGGGCCATATGTTGATCGAAGCATTGCGAGACGATCTCCATTGCCATCTTGCTGGCGCGTTAGACGTTCCTTCAAGCCTCGGCATAGGCAATGACGCTACCGGTTTTCTAGGCCAAGCTAGTGGCGTCACGATCGAGTCAGACATCCGCAAAGGCTTGGCTACTAGCCAAGTGCTGATCGATTTCACCCGCCCTGAAGGGACGATGGCGCATGTCGATGTGTGCCGCGCCATGGGCGTGAAGATGGTGATTGGCACCACAGGTTTTAGCGATGCCCAAAAAGCCCATATCGCCGAAGCAGCCAAATACACAGCGATCGTGATGGCCCCCAATATGAGCGTTGGCGTCAACGTCACCCTCAAGCTTTTGCAAATGGCTGCCAAGGCGATGCCCACCGGTTACGACATTGAAATCATCGAAGCGCACCACCGCCACAAAGTAGATGCGCCTTCTGGTACCGCGCTCAAAATGGGTGAAGTGATGGCCGAGGCCATGGGACGCAACTTGAGTGAATGTGCTGTCTATGAGCGCTATGGCCATACAGGCGAGCGCGATCACAACACCATTGGTTTTGCCACTATCCGTGGCGGCGACATCGTGGGTGACCACACCGTTTTGTTTGCGGGCACCGGCGAGCGTATCGAAATCACACACCGTTCTTCTAGTCGTGCCACGTATGCACAAGGCGGCCTGCGCGCTGCCGCCTTTTTGGCTGACAAAAAAACTGGCTTGTTCGACATGTTCGATGTGCTTGGGTTGCGATGAACCAGTTTGCCCCCGATATCGCCAGTGACCCACTCAGCGCCTTCTTGGCCTTGGTGCTCTTAGCCATGTCCGTTGCCAGTTGGACGGTCATTGTTTACAAGACTTGGTTTTTACGACGCGTAGGCACAGACATAGCGCAAGGTAAAGCAGTGTTCTGGCAAGCCAGCGATGTTGCGCAAGCTGTGCGTGCTTTGCAGTCCGTCGACCGCAACGCAGTACTCACACCCTTGGCCCAAGCGCAGCAGCAACTCATGCCCAACACGCTGGGCTCGCAAGGCGATGTCCATACCCAACGCACCCGAGTGTTACGCGATGCCTTGCATGCAGTTTTGCAACGTTTGCAATGGGGCCAAGTTTTATTGGCAACGGTAGGTTCGACCGCGCCTTTTGTAGGTTTGCTCGGAACCGTATGGGGCATCTACCACGCTTTGACGGGCATTGCATCTGCAGGCCAACTCTCGATTGAGCAAGTAGCAGGCCCGGTGGGTGAATCGCTCATCATGACAGCTGCTGGATTGGGTGTGGCTTTGCCAGCTGTGCTGGCATTCAATGTGATGGGCCGCATGATTAATCGACTCGAGCACGAACTCGAAGGATTTGCGCACGACGTGCGCGCACTCTGATGGCTTTTGGTCGATTCGAGCGTGTGGCTGAGCAAAAGCCGATGAGCGAAATCAACGTCACGCCCTTGGTCGATGTGATGATGGTCTTGTTGGTGATCTTCATCATCACCACGCCTTTGATGATGAGCGCTTTAAAGCTCGATCTTCCCAAAGCGCAATCGGCCCCCACTGGAGTGGCGCAACGTGTGGTGTCTATCGCCATCAATGCCCAAGGCGATATCTATTTAGACAAAGAAATAATCAGCCTAGATGCTTTGGCCAACGCCTTACGCACACGTGCTAACCAAGCCACCCAAGACGGCGTTGAAGAGTTGCCAGAAGTGCAGTTACAGGCCGATGTCAAAGTGCCTTACGGGCAGGTGGTCGCAGTGATGGGATTGGCCCAGCAGGCTGGCTTGAGCCGAATCGGCTTTGTGACCGAGCGCAAGCCCTAAAATCTGAGGGCTCCCCTGTCTGCTCAGGGGCTTAGACCTTTTCCCCATGCAAGACAAATACAACCACACCGAGGTCGAGCGCGCCGCGCAAGCCGCCTGGACCCAAGCCGATGCCTACCGCGTAGTCGAACACGCCAAAGATAAAAACGGTAGCCCCAAGCAAAAGTATTACGTCTGTTCGATGCTGCCCTACCCCAGCGGCAAGCTGCACATGGGCCATGTGCGCAACTACACCATCAACGACATGCTCACACGCCATTTGCGCATGAAGGGCTTCAACGTCTTGATGCCCATGGGTTGGGATGCTTTTGGTCTGCCCGCTGAAAATGCTGCACTCAAAAACGGCGTCCCACCTGCCAAGTGGACGTACGAAAACATCGCCTACATGAAAAAGCAAATGCAGGCGATGGGCTTGGCGATCGATTGGTCGCGCGAAGTCGCTACCTGCGACGCGAGTTATTACAAGTGGAACCAGTGGTTGTTTTTGAAGATGCTCGATAAAGGCATCGCGTACCGCAAAACCCAAGTGGTGAACTGGGATCCGGAAGACCTAACTGTTTTAGCCAACGAGCAAGTGATCGATGGCCGCGGTTGGCGCACCGGCGCTTTGGTAGAAAAGCGCGAGATTCCTGGTTACTACCTCAACATCACGCATTACGCACAAGAGTTGCTTGACCATGTGCAAGTTGGTAACGACAAGGCCACGTTGACAGGTTGGCCAGACAAAGTGCGCTTGATGCAAGAGAACTGGATTGGCAAGAGTGAAGGTGTGCGGTTTGCTTTCACACACGATATTCGTGATGCGTCGGGCGCCTTGATCCAAGATGGTCGTATGTATGTGTTCACGACCCGTGCAGACACCATCATGGGGGTGACGTTTTGTGCGGTGGCGCCTGAGCATCCTTTGGCTATGTATGCGGCTGCTGGTGATGCTCCGTTGTCTGCGTTTATTGAAGAGTGCAAGGCGGGGGGGACTACTGAGGCTGAGTTGGCGGTTAAGGACAAGTTGGGGATGCCTACCGGGTTGTTTGTGAAGCATCCTTTGACTGGGGAGGCGGTGGCGGTTTGGGTGGGTAACTATGTGTTGATGTCTTATGGGGATGGGGCGGTGATGGGGGTGCCTGCGCATGATGAGCGGGATTTTGCTTTTGCCCTTAAGTACGCGTTGCCAATTAAGCCAGTGGTTGCTGTATCGCATGGTTTGCGTGGTGCTGTCTCCGGAAAGGCGGCGCCGACATCAGGTACGCCGGGTTCCTCATACGCAAGCTCAAAATCGTCACCCGGCGCACCTGATGCCGGTGCCGCTTTAGGTTTTAAAGATATTTCTCCGGAGAGGGCCTCTGTGGCGTTGGGTAAGCCAGGCGCCGATTTTGAGCTTGCGTATGAGGTGCCTGGCTTACCCAATGGCGTAGAGGCCTTGGCGTTCGACAAAACCATTTGGCAGGACTGGTATGCAGAGAAAGGTCGTGGCGTTGCTACTAATTCTGGCAAGTACGACGGGCTTGCATTTAAGGCTTGTGTCGATGCTGTTGCTGCTGACTTAGTTGCAGCTGGTTTGGGTGAAAAGAAAACTACTTGGCGTTTGCGTGATTGGGGTGTTTCGCGTCAACGTTATTGGGGCACACCGATTCCCATCATCCATTGCGATGAACATGGCGCGGTGCCTGTGCCTGAAAAAGATTTGCCTGTGGTGTTGCCGCAAGACTGTATTCCGGATGGTTCGGGTAATCCGCTCAATAAGCACGTTGGGTTTCACCATGGTGTGATGTGTCCGGTGTGTGGCAAGGCGGCGCGTCGAGAGACGGACACGATGGATACCTTTGTGGATTCGTCTTGGTATTTCATGCGCTATTGCGATCCGACGAATACCGAGAAGATGGTGGCGGATGGCACGGACTATTGGATGCGTGATGCTGCGCATGCAAATATTGGTGGTAGTGGCGGTAGTGGTATGGACCAGTACATCGGTGGTATTGAGCACGCGATTCTGCATTTGCTGTATGCGCGGTTTTGGACCAAGGTGATGCGTGATTTAGGGCTTGTCAAAATCGACGAGCCGTTTTCTAAATTGCTGACGCAAGGCATGGTGTTGAACCATATTTATTCGCGCCGTACTGCGAAGGGTGGCAAAGATTATTTCTGGCCGCATGACATTGAGCATGTTTTGGATGATGGCGGCAAGGTGGTTGGCGCTAAGTTAAAAAACAAGGCCACGAGTTCAGACGGAGAACTGCCTGTTGGTACACCGATTGATTACGAAGGTGTGGGCACGATGTCGAAGTCCAAGAACAATGGCGTCGACCCGCAAGATTTGATTGAAAGATACGGTGCTGATACGGCACGTCTCTACACGATGTTCACTGCGCCGCCTGAGGCTACGCTCGAGTGGAATGACGCTGCGGTGGAAGGCAGTTATCGCTTTTTGCGTCGCGTGTGGGCTTTTGCACATAAGCATGTTGCGGGTTTGTCAAAAAATAGTAGTTCTGTTGCTGCAACCACATTGCGTGCTGATGCAAAAAACTTGCGTCGCGAAATGCATTTGGTCTTGAAGCAAGTGAGTTACGACTACGAACGTATGCAATACAACACGGTGGTCTCAGGTTGCATGAAGTTACTCAATGCTTTGGAAGACTTTAAATCTGACGGTAGCGCGGGCGATCACGCTGTGATGTCTGAGGGCGTGTCTGTTTTGCTGCGTATGTTGTATCCCGCTTGTCCGCATATTGCTGACCAGTTGTGGCAAGAGTTGGGTTTTGCCAAAGTGGGAGGCAATCTTCTGGACGCACCTTGGCCCGAAGTGGATGAAAAAGCATTGGAGCGCGACTCGATTGAATTGATGTTGCAAATCAATGGCAAGTTGCGTGGTGCGATAGAGGTGGCCGTGAATGCTTCTAAAGAAGATATTGAGAAGGCCGCTCTAGCCACAGAAGCATTTATCAAGCAGGCCAATGGCGGCGCACCCAAAAAAGTAATCGTCGTGCCGGGTCGTTTGGTCAATATTGTTTTGTAGGAACTTTTATGTCGTACCTGCGCCGTTTTTTGTTGATTAACTTGATTGCTGTTGTGGCGGGCTGCGGCTTTCAGTTGCGTCAATCGCCTAACTATGCGTTCACCACTTTGTTTGTGAACTTGCCTGAGAACGATGCCATGGGGGCTAGCTTGCGCCGCAATATTTCTGCGTCTGGCCAAGTGACGGTGATCACCGATGTGCGCGATGTGGAAAAGGCGCAGGTGATTTACGAGCCAACTTTGAATGTGCGTGAAAAAGTTATTTTGGGGCGCACGTCTACAGGTGCAATTCGCGAATACCAATTGCGTTTGCGTTACCGTTTTAGATTGCGTACACAGGGCGGAAAAGAGTTGATACCGGACGCTGAAATTTTCTTGACGCGCGATATCAATTTCAATGAGACTGGCGCTTTGTCTAAAGAATCAGAAGAAGCCTTGCTCTACCGCGATATGGAAAACGATTTGATACAGCAAATCTTGCGGCGATTAGCGGCTGTGAAGTCGCTTTAAATCGCACACGTCCAGACACATTGTTAGGCAATGTTAGTACCTCGTAACGCATATGCAAATCGCCCTGTCTCAACTTCATCAACACCTGCAAGGCAGTAGCGCCAAAGGCGTACGCACGCTCTACACCTTGCATGGGGACGAAGCTTTGCTCCAACAAGAAGCGGCTGATGCGATTCGCCATGTAGCGCGCGGGCAAGGCTACACAGAACGCATGGTTTTCACGGTGGCTGGCGCCCACTTTGATTGGGGCGAAGTGTTGGCGGCAGGTGGCTCGATGAGTTTATTTGCGGACAAGCAAATCGTTGAAATTCGTATTCCCTCTGGCAAGCCCGGAAAAGAAGGTGCTTTAGCTTTGCAGCAGATTGCAGAGAGCGCATCGCAACAAGACGGTGTGCTCACGATCGTGGTGTTGCCACGCTTAGACAAAGCCAGCAAAAGTACGGCATGGTTTGCTGCGCTTGAGAATAACGGTGCCAGTATTCAAATTGATCCGGTTGAACGTGCATCTTTACCCGCTTGGATTGCGCAACGTTTGCAAGCGCAGGGTCAAAAAGTTTTGGGTGGCGAGGCGGGGCAACAGGCGCTGCAATTTTTTGCGGATCGCGTTGAAGGAAATTTACTGGCAGCCCACCAAGAAATTCAAAAGCTTGGCCTGCTGTATCCAGAAGGTGAATTGAGTTTTGAGCAGATTGAGCGTGCCGTGTTGAATGTTGCGCGCTATGACGCTTTCAAGCTCAGCGCTGCGGTGCTCGGAGGACAGCCTGTAAGGGTGCAGCGCATGCTCGACGGTTTAAAAGCCGAAGGTGAATCAGAAGTATTTGTGCACTATGCCCTGGCCGAAGAGATTCGTGCGCTCAAGCGCGTGAAAGACGCCGTCGCTGCTGGCAAAGCTTTGCCCATGGTCTTGCGCGAGCAGCGCATTTGGGGACCACGCGAACGCTTGTTTGAACGCATATTGCCTAGTTTGTCTGCGTCAACTATCGATAAATTATTGCTGTCAGCTCACCATGTCGACGGCATTGTCAAAGGCATTCGCCGTGCTGATTGGCCGACTGACAGTTGGCAAGCCTTGCATCGATTGGCCATGCGTTTGTGTCGTGCCTGCATGCCGCGTTCAGCTTGAGCGAAAATGCACTTATGAACGCTACCTCTATCGCCCAACAAGTGCATCTGCTCGGTGTGCAAGCCAAAGCTGCGTCTTCGCTGATGGCCAAAGCATCTGCTGCACAAAAAAGCCTAGCCTTGCACGGTTTAGCGAAATTGTTGCGTAGCCACACAGCTGCATTGCAGGTGGATAACGCCAAAGACATTGAGCGCGCCAAAGTTGCCGGCTTAGAGGACGTCATGGTCGATCGTCTCAAGCTCACCCCGCAAGTGTTGGAGACGTGCGCACTAGGATGCGAACAACTCGCTAATATGCCCGACATCATTGGCGACATCATCGGTATGAAAGAGCGGCCCAGTGGGATTAGCGTCGGTCAAATGCGCGTGCCTATCGGTGTATTTGGCATGGTGTTTGAGAGTCGACCTAATGTCACGATTGAGGCGGCATCATTGGCAATTAAAAGCGGTAACGCTTGCATCTTGCGAGGCGGCTCGGAAGCGATTGATTCCAACAAAGCCTTGACGCAACTCGTCCAACAGGCTTTGCTCGAAAGTGGATTGCCGCAAGATGCCGTGCAGTTGGTGCAAACCACAGACCGCGAAGCGGTGGGCCACTTGATCACATTGAAAGAATTTATCGACGTCATCATCCCGCGAGGTGGCAAAGGTTTGATCGAGCGTATTAGCCAAGAAGCCAAAATTCCCGTCATCAAACATTTAGATGGCAACTGCCATGTCTATGTCGATACCGCTTGCGATATCGATATGGCTGTCACGATTGCAGATAACGCTAAAACCCAAAAGTACAGTCCATGCAATGCGGCCGAAGGTTTGTTGGTGGCGCGCAGTGAAGCAGAAACATTTTTGCTACGCATTGGCGCCATCTATGCCGCCAAAGGTGTGGAGATGCGTTGTTGCCCAGAAGCGAAGAAAATTTTGTCGCAAGTCTCTGGTGCAAACATTCAAGACGCTAGTGAACAAGACTGGTTCGCCGAATACCTCGCACCCATCATCAGCATCAAAGTCGTGGCCGATGTGCATGAGGCGATTGCGCATATCAACCATTACTCGAGCCACCATACCGACGCCATCATTTCTAACAACCACAGCCATATCGAACAGTTTGTGCGCGAGGTTGATTCGTCTAGTGTGATGGTCAACGCCAGCACCCGATTTGCTGATGGTTTTGAGTATGGTCTTGGTGCAGAGATCGGCATCTCCACCGATAAATTTCACGCCCGCGGCCCTGTGGGAATTGAGGGACTCACCTCATTGAAATATGTTGTGATGGGTCAAGGGCAAATTCGTAACTAAAAAGTAGTCAATAGTCCTGTTTGTGCGCAACGTGCTTGCGCACAAACCCCTAGAATCGCACCACTCCCCAAGGACTACATGGTTCCCCATCTCATCACGGCATTGACCGGCCCCATCAACGAGCTTGAGCAACGTGTGCTTGACTCCATGCCAGCGATTGAACGCTGGTTCCGATTGGAATGGATGGAGCACACGCCGCCGTTCTACAGCTCAGTTGATATTCGCAATGCGGGTTTCAAACTCGCACCCGTAGACACCAATCTCTACCCGGGTGGTTGGAACAACCTCACGCCAGAAATGTTGCCCTTGGCGGTGCAAGCAGCGATGGCGGCGATCGAAAAAATATGCCCTGAAGCGCGCAACCTGTTGTTGATTCCTGAGAACCACACGCGCAATATGTTTTACCTGGCCAATGTGGCGCAGTTGCAGCGCATTTTTTATATGGCGGGTTTGAATGTACGGATTGGCTCGATCAACCCGGACATCAAAGAAAATACAACGATTGATTTGCCCAACGGAGACCGCGTTACTTTGGAGCCGGTGCTTCGTACCAAACGCCGCATCGGTCTGAAAGACTTTGACCCTTGCACTATTTTGCTCAACAACGATTTGAGCGCAGGTGTTCCAGGTATCTTGGAAGATTTACACGAGCAATATCTGTTGCCTCCATTGCATGCGGGCTGGAGCATTCGCCGAAAGAGCAAACACTTTGAGTGTTACGAGGAAGTCAGCAAACGCTTTGGCAAATTGCTCGGCATCGATCCATGGTTGATCAACCCCATGTTTAACCAGTGCGGTGAAGTGGATTTTGCCGATGGTTCTGGCATGGAATGCCTGCAGACCAATGTCGATGCATTGCTCACCAAAATCAAGCGCAAATACAAAGAGTACGGCATACAAGAAAAACCATTTGTAGTGGTCAAGGCCGATAACGGCACCTACGGCATGGGCATCATGACGGTGCGCGATGTCAAAGACTTAGACGAAATCAACCGCAAAACACGCAACAAAATGAGCGTGATCAAAGACGGTCAATCGCTCAATGAAGTCATCATCCAAGAAGGTGTGATTACCCACGAGCGACTCAATGACGCCGTCGCAGAACCGGTTGTCTACATGATGGACCGCTACGTGGTGGGTGGTTTCTACCGCATCCATGCTGAGCGCGGTATTGATGAAAACTTGAATGCACCAGGCTCTAGCTTTGTGCCCTTGGCGTTCGAGCAAAGTGCCCATACGCCACAACCTGGTGTCAAGCCTGGTGCGAGTGCGCCCAATCGGTTTTATATGTATGGCGTGATTGGACGCCTTGCCATGTTGGCAGCGAGTTATGAACTCGAGGCAACGGATCCTGAAGCAGAAAATTACGACTGAGGTTTTTAAGATGGAACAGCATGCTAAATCGTCCCTGACGGCGCTCACTTTGGGCGCCATTGGTGTTGTCTACGGTGACATTGGAACCAGCGTTTTATACGCTTTAAAAGAGGTATTTGGCTCGGGCCATGTCGAGTTCACGCCAGACAATGTTTACGGAATTTTGTCGATCTTCTTTTGGACATTGACCACCATCGTCTCGGTTAAGTATGTGATGTTGGTACTACGTGCTGACAACAACGGCGAAGGTGGCTTGGTCGCCATGTTGGCTTTGGCATCCATGGCAGTGAAAGACAGGCCTAAGTTGCGAAAAAACTTGTTGATTGTGGGCATCTTTGGCACCTGTTTGTTTTACGGCGATGGTGTGATCACCCCCGCCATTTCTGTGTTGTCTGCGGTGGAAGGTTTGGAGGTGGTGTCGCCGACTTTCAAGCGCTATGTGATTCCACTGACCTTGGTCATTTTGTTTGGTCTCTTTGCAGTGCAAAAGCATGGCACGGGCGGCATTGGTAAATTTTTCGGACCGATCACCGTGGTTTGGTTTGCAGTAATTGCGTCGCTTGGGGTGTATCACATAGCCGCCCACCCAGAAATTCTGGTGGCGATCAATCCATATTACGCATTGAAATTCATCTTTAACGAACCCTCCGTCACCTTTTTGATTTTGGGTGCGGTGGTTTTATGTGTAACTGGCGGTGAAGCTTTATATGCCGATATGGGCCACTTTGGTAAAAAGCCCATTCGTGTTGCGTGGTTCGCGGTGGTGATGCCCTCATTGACTTTGAATTATTTTGGCCAGGGCGCTTTGTTGTTAGATAACCCTGAGGCTGTTGCAAATCCCTTTTTCATGATGGCGCCTGATTGGTTGCTTTTGCCTTTGGTGTGTTTGGCAACAGCGGCCACAGTGATTGCATCGCAAGCCTTGATTTCAGGCGCTTTCAGCGTAACCAAGCAAGTGGTGCAGCTAGGCTTTTTGCCCCGCTTGCAGACGATGCACACCAGCGTGAAAGACACTGGGCAAATTTATATTCCAGTGGTGAACTGGGGCTTGTTTGCCTTGATCGTATTGGCCGTCATGATGTTCAAGTCGTCAAGTAATTTGGCAGCGGCCTACGGCATTGCCGTGTGTACTGACATGATGATCACCACTATTTTGACTTTCTTTGTGATTCGCTATAGCTGGAAATATCCATTGTGGTTGTGTCTTTCGGCCACAGGGTTTTTCTTTGCGGTGGACTTGGCGTTTTGGTCGTCGAACTTGCTCAAGTTGTTCGAAGGTGGTTGGTTCCCCTTGGTGATCGGCGCTGCGATTTTGGTGCTGATGCTCACATGGCGCGATGGCCGCGAAATTTTGCACACCAAACGTGACCGTGACTCGATGGAATTAACGGAGTTTTTAGACGCTGTGTTTTTGGCTCCGCCTACACGCGTGTCTGGAACAGCGGTATTTTTAACCTCAGGCATGGGACATGTTCCAAATGCCTTACTGCACAACTTAAAGCACAACAAAGTACTGCACGAACAAAACTTGTTTGTGAATGTGCAAAACCATGAAGTGCCTTGGATTGCAGAAGCTGAACGCCTACAGATATCGGCGCTAGAACACAACTGTTGGCAAGTGGTGATCCATTACGGATTCAAAGACGATCCAGATGTGCCCGGTGCGTTAAAGAATTTGCAAGGCATGGGCTGCGAAATCAACCCGATGAGCACCAGCTACTTCTTGTCGCGCGACAGCATTGTTCCTACTGTGGGTGGTGGTATGGCGCAATGGCGCGAAAAAATGTTTGCACAAATGCATTTAAACGCCAGCTCGGCAGCGGATTTCTTGAATTTACCTAGCAACTCTGTGGTGGAGTTAGGCAGCAAGATTGAAATCTAAACCATGAATATTCTTTTCATCGCCGACCCGTTGGCGTCTTTCAAGATTTACAAAGACACCACGTTTGCGATGATGCGAGAGGCGCAAAAGCGCGGCCACCCAATTTTTACTTGTGAACCGCACCAACTGGTTTGGCAAAGTGGTCAAGCGGTGAATGCGCAGGTGCAACAAGTCCATCTCACCGGCAAACATGATGCGTGGTTTGAAGTGCAGGGCGCGCCTGCTGACCGCGTCTTGCATAGCTTTGATGCGGTGGTGATGCGCAAAGACCCACCTTTTGATAGCGAATACTTTTACGCCACGCATTTGTTGGAACAAGCTGAGCGCGAGGGCGCCAAAGTTTTTAACAAACCCAATGCGCTGCGCAACCATCCAGAAAAACTCGCGATATTGGAGTTCGCGCAATTCATCAGCCCCACCTTGGTAACGCGCGATGCGCAAGCGATTCGTGCTTTCCATGCGGTGCACCGCGACATTATTTTGAAGCCCTTAGACGGCATGGGCGGTATGGGCATTTTCCGTGTCAAAGACGATGCACTCAATCTTGGCGCCATCATCGAGACCTTGAATCGCGAGGGCGCGCAAACCGTCATGGTCCAAAAATTTCTGCCTGCCATTGCCCAAGGTGATAAGCGTGTTTTGGTGATTGGCGGCAAAGTGGTTCCGTTTTGTTTGGCGCGCATTCCACAAGGCGGTGAGGTGCGTGGTAATTTGGCTGCTGGCGGCAAGGGCGTGGCGCAGGCTATTTCTGCGCGCGACGAAGAAATTGCAAATGCTATTGGCCCAGTTTTGGCACAACGCGGTTTGTTGTTAATCGGCCTAGATGTTATTGGCGACAACTTGACAGAAATCAATGTCACCAGCCCTACATGCTTCCAAGAAATTTTTGACCAAACGGGTTGTGACGTCGCGGCTTTGTTTTTAGATGCTCTCGAGCATGCTACCGCTTAAGCAGGACTATGTATGAATTTGCGCCGACCCCGCAAGCCGCGCAAGCGCGTCTCGACTTAGTTAATCCCAAAGACTACGCGCACACGCGTAATGCACTCGACGGTGCAGTCACGCACTTATCGCCTTATTTAACCCATGGCTTTTTAAGTGTTCCCGACATTGCCTATGTGATGTTCCATCGCCACCGTTTGGGTGTGCAACACAAGTTGATTTTTGAGTTGGGATGGCGCGAATACTTTCAGCATCTGCACACACACCACGGTGATGGAATTGGCGAATCGTTGCGCGAAGGCATATTGCCTGATGCTTCATACAAGCGCGAAATGCCAGAAGATGTGTTGCATGCTTGCTCTCGCGTGCCTGTGGTGGACCATGCTGTCCGCATGCTGTACGCGACAGGGTATTTACACAACCATGCGCGACTATGGTTAGCTAGTTATTTGGTACATCTGCGCAAAGTGCATTGGCGCGTGGGCGCAGATTGGATGTACAGCCATTTGTTGGATGGCGATATCGCAAGCAATTACCTGAGTTGGCAATGGGTGAGCGCGACAGGCAGCAACAAACCCTATTTGTTCAATGCAGAAAACGTAGAAAAATTTGCACCACCTGCATGGTTTAGCCGTGGAACGGTTTTAGACACGACCTACGAAACGATTGAAATTCTGGCGCATAGCTCCGCGGTGCTGACGCAATCGAGCGAGCAAGCATTTGAATGGAATATTCCGAGCGTGACAGCAGAGCCGCCACCATCTTTGGGTTTCGTTGCGCCCGATGTCATCGCTGTGAAAGACCGAGACGTCTGGTTGGTGCATCCCTGGTGCCTGGCTGATATGCCCAAAGATTTACCTGCTGATGTGGTGTGTATTGCCGCAGTGTGGTCTGAAGTTGTGGCGCTCAGACCATGGAGCGAGCGTCGCTGGCAGTTTGTGGGAGAGCGCATGGTGGCGATGTCTGCACAAACTTGGTTTGGATCCACATCAAATATTGAGAGCGCTTTGGCGCATGCCAAAACCGTCCACATGGTCGATCACCTGCGTGTGCCAGAGATGCCCTCTATACCCTGGCAAAAACGTCCAGCACCACGACTATTTCGTGAACTAGACCAACCTATGGATTCATTTTCTAAATGGTGGGTGAAGGTCAACAACGGTGTGCGTCACTTGCAGCAGTTGGTCTATCCATTGGCGCCACGCGAATTAGCGCCACCACCTAACAAATCGAAAACAAAAACACCAGCAGAGGTAGTGCGCAAGCAACCCGTCTTGCAATCGGTACTTAGTCGGCGGGCGCTGGGCGAACCGCCACAATGAAATATTCGGTTTCGCCAAAGCAAGTTGGCAAGCCGCGGTGCTGTTGGTAGACCATCACTACTTTTTGTCCAATGTGCGTATTGATTTGGTCAGCGACCGCATCGTCGCGCACCGTGAAAAAGAATTTATCTGGAATAGCGGGCAAAGAAGCTAAAGCACGGATTTGCTCGCCTTCCCAAGTTTTGCAAACCCAGCCCTTGTAAGACAGCTTTTGTACAAACCCCACGCTTTCGCCTTGCGAATAGGTGTAGTGGTAAGTGAATGCTAAATAACTGCCTAACAACAAGAGCGCCGTCAGCACTAAGCCTATGACAGAGCGCAAGGCAAAGCGCGTGACGGTTTGCAGCAAAGAGTCACTCATACTGTCGATTTGACTTTGAGACGCCAAGCGTGCAACAGAGGTTCGGTATAACCGCTAGGTTGCTCTTTGCCTTTGAAGACCAAATCTAGGGCAGCTTTGTAAGCAGCTGATGTAGCAAAGTGGCCCGCCATATCTTTGTAGAGTGGATCCGCTGCGTTTTGTTGGTCCACCACGGCAGCCATGCGCTCAAAAGTTGACTTCACTTGCACAGACGTCACCACACCATGTTCCAGCCAATTAGCGATGTGCTGGCTAGAAATGCGTAGCGTTGCGCGGTCTTCCATCAAGCCCACGTTATGGATATCAGGCACCTTAGAGCAACCCACGCCTTGGTCGATCCAACGCACCACATAGCCCAAAATGCCTTGCACGTTGTTGTCCAACTCTTGTTGTTTTTCGCTGGTGCTCCAATTGGCTTTAGCGACTACGGGTACTTGCAACAAATCATCCAAAATCTTGTCGCGTACTTTGTTGAGGTCGATTTTTTCCAACTCTTTTTGCACGTCGCTGACCTTGACTTGGTGGTAATGCATGGCGTGAAGCACCGCAGCAGTGGGGCTGGGTACCCAAGCGGTGTTGGCGCCTGCTTTAGGGTGTGCAATTTTCTGTTGCAACATCGCAGCCATCAAATCGGGCATGGCCCACATGCCTTTACCGATTTGTGCTTTGCCGCGTAAACCGCAGGATAGGCCAACCAACACGTTGTTCTTCTCGTAGGCTTGTATCCACGCGCTGCTTTTCATATCGCCCTTGCGCAACATGGGGCCCGCTTGCATGGCGGTATGCATTTCGTCGCCAGTGCGGTCCAAAAAGCCTGTATTGATAAACGCCACGCGGCTAGATGCGGCGGCAATACAAGCTTTCAAATTCACGCTGGTGCGACGCTCTTCGTCCATGATGCCGAGCTTGACGGTGCTGTCAGCCAGACCCAATACTTTTTCAACACGGCTAAATAGTTCTGCGGCAAATGCAACTTCTGCAGGTCCGTGCATTTTGGGTTTGACAATGTAGACAGAACCCGTGCGCGAATTACGAATACCGTTTTTGCCATGGCCTTTGAGGTCGTGTAAGGCGATGGTAGTGGTGACCACCGCATCCAAAATGCCTTCAGGAATTTCGTGCGTGGCGCCTTGTTTGTCGGTGTACAAAATGGCGGGGTTGGTCATCAGGTGGCCGACATTGCGCAAGAACAACAAAGAGCGACCATGCAGACTAACGACCTCACCTTTTTTGCCGGTGTATTGGCGATCTGGGTTGAGTCCGCGGGTGAAGGTACGACCGTTTTTCTCCACTGCTTCGGTCAAAGTACCCTTCACAATGCCCAGCCAATTGCTGTAAGCCAAGACTTTGTCCTCAGCATCGACCACGGCGACGGAGTCTTCCAAATCCAAAATCGTCGACAAGGCGGCTTCTACCACCAAGTCGCAAACGCCAGCAGCGTCCGTGGCGCCAATGGGGGTGTTGCGGTTGATTTGGATGTCCAAATGCAATCCGTTGTGCTCTAACAAAACAGAAGTCGGATGCGAGGCCGATCCTTGGTAGCCAATGTATTGCGCAGGTTTTGCTAATGGTGAAGTGACGCCTTTGGCTAAGGTGACCACCAATTCACCCTTCACGATGGCGTAGCCCGTCGAATCAATGTGCGAACCTTTTTTCAGTGGCACTGTGCGATCCAACACATAGCGCGCGTATTCAATGACTTTGGCGCCACGCACGGGGTTATAGGCTTTGCCTTTTTCAGCGCCGCCTGTTTCTGGCAGCGCATCTGTGCCGTATAAGGCGTCATACAAAGAGCCCCAACGCGCATTGGCGGCGTTCAGCGCATAACGCGCATTCAAGATAGGCACTACCAATTGCGGGCCAGCTTGTAGGGCCAGTTCGGCATCGACGTGTTGGGTGGTCGCTTTGACTTTGTCAGGCACTGGCACCAAGTAGCCAATGCTTTCTAAAAATTGGCGATAGGCCTTCATGTCCTTGATCGGGCCAGAATTCTTTTTATGCCAATGGTCCAACTCGGTTTGCAAACGGTCACGTTCTGCCAGCAGGGCTATGTTTTTCGGCGCCAAGTCTTGCACGATGGCATCAAACCCTTGCCAAAAGTGCTGAGCGCTGATGCCCGTATCTGGCAAAACTTGGGATTCGATGAAGTGGTGCAAGTTGGTGGCGACTTGCAAGCTATGAACAGTGGTGCGTGGCTGCATGGAATAGGTCATGGTGCGTCTCAGAGATTTAAAAGTACAAAGGGTAAAAAAGCGATCTTAGGGGAAAACAACAAATAGGGGCTTAACCCGCCTCAGGCGATAGTAAGGCCCCACTTTGCAACCCTTTTAGGGTGGCAAAGCTCAGCCAAAGTACCAGCGTGGTGGTGATAGCCAATAAGGCGTATCCCGGTAAAACCAGCCAGCCACAGTCGGACAGGAAGGCTAATCGCAAGGTGAGGATGGTGAAAGCCGCCAAGGGGAAGCTCATGCCCCAATGCGGCATGCCAAATGGCAGGCTACGAAGGGTGGCGATTTGGGTCAATGCAAGCGCTAAAAAGAAGCCGGCGAGGCCCCACATGCACCAAATCCAAGGCAGTGCCACCCCCATTTGCAACAGGTCCAAACCCACGATAGAAGGAGGCACCACCATGATGAACAAGGCCGGCATCATGCGCGGTGGCAAGGGACCGACATGCACCCAACGAACGACCAACAAAGTTTGCATGACGGGCCATAAAAACAAACCCAGTCCAAACTGCGCCATAGCCCAAGGTTCTAGCCCAATAGTGAGTCCTGCCAGTGGCGCCAGCGCATTTCCCACGACGGGGATAAACAAAATAGGGGTGATGGCGTTCCAACTAGGACCGCCTGCCTCTTTGGCTTGCAACCAGCGCGCAGTCACCCAAAGGGTCGCGGCGATTTCAAGCAGGGAACCGCCCGCCCACACAAGGCGCAGCCCGTTGTTGAGGCTCTCCGAGGCGTTCCAAAAAATCGCCACGCCCAAGCTCGCCAACAGCATGATGGAGATGGGGATAGTTGCTATGAATGGGTGCCGAACGGGGTGCTGCATATCCATGGCAACAGCGGATGGATATTGGGACCAACGTACCAAGCTCAAAACGCTGACCACCAGAAAAATGGTCAAAGCCACAGCGCCAGCCAGCGTTGCCAATAAGGTTGTAAGGCCCTCACCCGAGTCTGAAGCGCGCAACCATGCTTGCGCTAAACCGCACCATCCCATGACAGGGACAAACCAAACGGGGGAGAGGTGTTCTAAGGCGTTCGCGCCTTGTGGAGATGCTTGCATTCACCGAGTGTAGTGGGGGCTCACTAGGCTAGATAATCATCGATATGTTATCCCCTCTCCCTGCCCAGAAACCTATCGTGCTATGCGCGGACGACTATGCCTTGAACGATTCTGTCTCCCAAGGAATCGTGGCGTTGGCGCACAAGAAGCGTTTGAGCGCCACCAGTGTGATGACTTTGTCGCCGCTTTGGAAACAGCACGCGCCTGCCTTGCGTGAGCTACAAGGCGCAATAGATGTGGGCTTGCACCTGGATTGGACGAGTGAATTTGCCCACCAAGCCGGCTGGGGCCAAGGACTGGCTGCCATGATGTGGCGCTCTTTAAGCGGAGGGTTGGACGCAACCCGCGTGCGCGAAGCAATCGAGCGTCAGTTCGATGCTTTTGAAAGAATATGGCAGTCGCCACCAGACCATGTGGATGGCCACCAGCATATTCAGCAATTTGATGGCTTGCGCGAGGTCTTGTGTGAAGTGTTGTTGCGACGTTACGGACAAAGCAAGCCGAAACCGTGGCTGCGTATTTCGCAAACGCACAAGGCCGGCTTCAAAGGCGCTTTAATTTCTTGGATGGGCGCCAATTCCTTGAAAAATTGGGCACTTGCGCACAACTGGCCTGTAGTGTCACCTTTGCTGGGTGTCTATAACTTTGATGGAACGCAGGCTGACTATGCCCTTAGCATGCAGGGTTGGCTGGCAGAGGCCTCGAATTTGGAGACGACAGCACTCATCATGTGCCATCCCGCAATTACAGGTGAGGCGGGGGACGCCATCGGAAATGCGCGAGCTAAAGAGTTTGCTTATTTATCCAGTGATGATTTTGTAGCGCATTTGAATCAAGCCCAAATGCAACTAGGGCAAGGTGGTGGCTCGAAAGCGAAGAGCTTCTGAAGAGGCCCTTAAATGGCCTGCACGTGAGTGCCCGCCTCAAGAGCTTCGCTTAAACGCCCAATAGCGGCTCAACACAAATGTCTGAACCGCAGCCAAAACTATGCCACCCATCAGCGCCGCCCAAGCGGGAAAAGCCCAAACTCTAAACAGCAAAATAAATACAGCTTCATTCGTCATAAACCCCGCCACAGCCGTCGCTGTAAAGCGCAAAAAGCTTTGCATCAATCTGGTGCCCGCGTCTTGAAAACTCAAACGCCGGTGCCCCACAAAACTCACCAAGAAAGCGACTAAAAACCCCGCCACATTGGCAATTTCTGGCCAAAGTGTCGGAACCAAGAGCAACACAAGCGCAAACACCGCCATGTGCGTCAAAGCCGCCGATGCACCCACCAGCACAAACCAAAATCCGTAATGCATAGGCTTAAAGCCCTTTGCCCCAGCGCTGGCTTACCACGTACAATGGGCGCTGTTTGACTTCTTCATAAATACGTCCCACGTACTCGGCCAGCACGCCAATAGAGAGAAGCTGGATGCCACTAAAAAACATCATGCCCACTACCAGCGTGGCGTAGCCGGGCACATCAATACCCAAGAGGAAATACTCGGCAATGACCCAAGCGCCGTACCCCAACGCCAAACCGGCAAGCAACACGCCCGTCATCGTCAAGATGCGCAAGGGTGCAATGGAAAAGGCCAGCATGCCGGTAAACGCCAAAGCAAATGAGCCGCGCAAGCCGAATTTGCTGCTGCCATTGATGCGTGGCAAGGGCTCGTAATCCACGGCGGTGCTGGCAAAGCCTACCCACGCGTAAAGCCCTTTCATAAAGCGGTTGCGCTCAGGCATGGCTTTGAGGGCCTCGACCACGCGTTTGTCCATCAAACGGAAGTCGCCGGCATGGGCGGGAATTTCCACGCGGTTGCCAGCGTTGATCAATTTATAAAACAGCCCAGTCAAACCGGCTTGCAGCGCAGACTGGTCGTTACGGCTGCGTCGAATGGCATAGACCACATCAGCGCCTTCGCGCCAACGTTGCAACATATCGGCCACCAGTGACACTGGATGTTGGCCGTCCGAATCCATCAGCACCACCACATCGCCCTGGGCTGCATCTAACCCAGCAGACAGAGCAGGCTCTTTGCCAAAGTTGCGCGACAAGTTAACGCCCACTACCTCGGGATGCGCCTCGCACAGGGCTTGGATCACTTGTGCGGTGTTGTCTTTGCTACCGTCGTTGACCAAAATAATCTCTACCCGTCCGCCTAAAGCTTGCAAGGACTTCAATACTTCTGGCACCAAGGTGCCTAAATTGGCGCCCTCGTTGTAGGCCGGCATCACGCACGACAGGCTGGGTGTGTTGGGTCTAGGGGTGGCGTTGGATGGGCGGATGTCGTGCATAGGTAGATCATGCCAAAAAAAACAGCGAATTTATGCGCGTGCAACAAAGCGCTCTGCAAGCTGTAAATGCCTCGACTTAGTGCCCGAACGTAAAATCACAACATGCTCTACGTCAAACAAGAACTGCTGGCCGGTTTGCGCCAAGCCCTAGATGGCTTGTTGCCCGGTTCTGGGCAGCAGGCCGTATTCGAAAGTCCCAAAGTGGCTGCCCACGGCGACTTAGCGATTACCGCCGCCATGCAATTGGCCAAAGCTTTGAAAAAGAACCCGCGTGAGTTGGGCGAGCAATTGCGTGCCGCCTTGCTAGCGCTACCCATTTACCAAACTTGGGTGCAAGACATTGAAATTGCGGGGCCTGGATTTATCAATTTGCGCTTGAAGCCTGCTGCCAAGCAGCAAGTTGTGCGCGAGGTGTTTTCCGCTAAAGCGCGATTTGGCTTTCAAACCCAAACCCAAACCCAAACCGCAACTGCAATTGCAACTGCAATTGCAACCGTAAACGCAACAGCAACAGCAACTGCACAAGGCCAGAGTGAATCCACAACGCATCAGCGCGTGCTGGTTGAATTCGTCTCGGCAAACCCCACCGGCCCTCTGCATGTAGGCCACGGACGACAAGCCGCTTTGGGCGACGCGATTTGCAATTTGTTAGCAACCCAAGGCTTGGATGTCTACCGCGAGTTCTATTACAACGATGCCGGCGTGCAAATCGACACCTTGGCCAAAAGCACCCAACTGCGCGCGCAAGGCTTCAGGCCAGGCGACGACTGTTGGCCGACTGACCCAGACAACCCTGCCAGCAAAGCGTTTTACAACGGTGAATACATCGCAGACATCGCAGCCGATTTCTTAGCCAAGAAAACCGTGACCGCTGACGATCGCAGTTTCACCGCCAGTGGCGACGTGAACGACTTGAACGGCATCCGCCAATTCGCCGTCGCTTATTTGCGCCATGAGCAAGACTTGGATTTGAAGGCTTTCGACGTCAAGTTTGACAACTACTACCTCGAGTCCAGCCTTTACACCGACGGCAAAGTGGCCGATGCAGTTGCGCGCCTGCAAGTAGCTGGCAAAACCTATGAACAAGATGGCGCGCTTTGGTTGAAGTCGACCGATTACGGCGACGACAAAGACCGCGTCATGCGCAAATCCGACGGCACGTTCACCTACTTTGTGCCGGATGTCGCTTACCACATCGCCAAATGGCAACGTGGGTTTACGCGGGTGGTGAATATCCAAGGCAGTGACCACCACGGCACCATCGCGCGCGTGCGCGCGGGCTTGCAGGCCGCGAATGTGGGCATTCCTGAGGGCTACCCCGACTACGTTTTGCACACCATGGTGCGCGTGATGCGTGGTGGCGAAGAAGTCAAAATTTCTAAGCGCGCGGGTAGTTACGTCACTTTGCGCGACCTGATCGAGTGGACCAGCAAAGACGCGGTGCGTTTTTTCTTGCTCAGCCGCAAACCCGATACCGAATACACCTTCGACGTTGACTTAGCAGTCACCAAAAACAACGACAACCCTGTCTACTACGTGCAATACGCGCATGCGCGAATTTGTTCGGTGTTGGTCAATTCGCAAGTTGAGAGCAAGTCACCAGGTGGCTCAAAAGAGCCAACACCCGCAAATCCCCAAACAGCCAGCCAGCGTTCCGCGTTATTGGCGCAAGCCTTGGCTAGCCTTGAGACAGCCGATTTGTCTCCGCTAGACAGCGCCCCAGCGCAAGCCTTGATGATGCTATTGACCAAGTATCCTGAAATGCTGAGCGCCGCTGCCCAAGACTTTGCGCCGCATGATGTGACGTTTTATTTGCGTGAATTGGCCGCGGCCTACCACAGCTACTACGACGCCGAGCGCATCTTGGTGGATGACCCGCAGGTCAAGCAAGCGCGTTTGGCCTTGGTGGCCGCAACTGCACAGGTATTGCACAATGGTTTGGCATTGTTGGGCGTGAGTGCGCCTGAGAGCATGTAATAAGTTTTAGAGGCAGAGACACGATGGCATTGACACAACAACGCGGAAACACCTTGGTCGGCTTCATCATCGGCTTGGTGGTGGGTTTGACCGTCGCCCTAGGGCTAGCGATATACGTCACCAAAATGCCGATTCCTTTTATGAACAAAGGACAAGCCCGCTCCAGCGAAGCCGACAGCGCCGAAGACAAGAAGAACAAAGACTGGGACCCCAACGCCCCGCTCTACGGCAAAAACCCCGCGAAGTCAGCAGACAAAGCTGACGGCGACACCAAGACGGATGGCAAATCCGATACGCCTGTTAAAACGGATGCCAAAAGCGCAGACCCCATCGGTGATTTCGCAAAAACCAAACCCGCAGAGAGCAAACCGTTAGAGGTCAAATCTGTCGAGCCTAAGATGAGCGAAGACCCATCTGCCGCAAATGATCCCTTTATTTACTTCGTCCAAGCTGGCGCATTTCGCACGGCAGACGAGGCTGAGACACAGCGCGCCAAGCTCGGATTTTTGGGGCTGGACGCCAAATTGAGCGAACGCGAACAAGGCGGTCGCACGGTGTTTCGTGTTCGTGTCGGTCCTGTCGACAAGGTCGAAGCCGAACGCGTGCGAAACAAGCTTGAAAATGCGCACATCGAATCCGCGATGGTGCGGGTGCAGCGTTAATTTTTTTATACGGGGTAGAGATGAAACGTCGTGAATTTTCTGTGGCTGCATTAGCGGCATGCACTGTCGGGCAATCTGCCTATGCCCAAGGCAATAAAAAACCTGAAGAAGGCATCGAATACGTATCGCTAGACAAGCGCGTGCCCACAGAAGTGGGTGACGGCAAGGTCGAGGTGATCGAGTTTTTTTGGTACAGCTGTCCGCATTGCAATGCCTTTGAGCCGCGCTTCTCGTCTTGGATCAAAGCCGTGTCCAAAGATGTGGTGGTCAAACGCGTGCCGGTGCGTTTCCGCGAAGACTTTGAAGCGCAACAACGTGCCTACTATGTGTGGGAATCGCTGGGAATGCTTGAGACGATGCACGGCAAACTGTTCAATGCCATTCATAACGAAAAGCAGAACTTGACGTCTGGCAACGCTCTGGCCGCTTGGGCTGGCAAAAACGGATTGGCTGAGCAAAAATTCTTAGAAACCTTCAATAGCTTTGGTGTTGCCACCAAAGCACGTCGCGCCACGCAGTTGCAAGAAGCCTTCAAAGTGCAAGGTGTGCCTGCGCTGGGCGTGGCAGGGCGTTTTTATACCGACGGGTCTTTAGCGGGCTCTATGGAGCGCGCTTTGCAAATCACAGACTATTTAATTGGTGAAGTACGCCGCGGACGCTGATATCATTCAGGCACTTACAGCAATATTCGTGCCTTGACTCATTTTTCTGCCATTTTTCTCGCTTCGCTCTTGGCACTACTGCCGGTAGTGGCGTCGGCAGAAAAAGCAGACCGCGACAAGCCGATGAATATCGAGGCCGACAATTTGGTGCACGATGAGCTGCGCCAAGTCAGCATCTTCACAGGACGCGCCGTCCTCAACAAAGGCACCATGGTGATGCGTGGAACAAAGATAGAAATCCGTGAAGACGCCGATGGCTACCAATACGGCACCATCCTGCCCGAACCCAATAAACGTGCTTTCTTTCGCCAAAAGCGTGAAGGGGTGGACGAATTTGTCGAAGGCGAAGGCCTGCGCATTGAATACGACGGCAAAGTCGACCGCGTCAAGTTGATCGAGAGCGCCGAAGTGCGTCGCTACAAAGGGCCTATCTTGAATGACCAAATGATGGGTAAGATCATTACCTACGAAAATCTCACCGACGTCTTTACCGTTGATGGCCGCCCGACAGACGACAACGTGAACAAAACCGGTGGCCGTGTACGCGCCACCTTGGCGCCACGCAAAAAACTGCTTGAGTCGCGCTGATGGACATGCCCGTGAGCCGCCTCGAAGCCCGCAACCTAGAAAAAACCTATGGTTCACGCACGGTAGTGCACGATGTGTCTATCGCTGTGCAAAAAGGCGAAGTGGTGGGTTTGTTGGGCCCCAACGGCGCTGGCAAAACCACATCGTTTTACATGATCGTGGGCTTGGTGCGGGCCGACTCAGGCACGATCACCATCGACGGAAGGTCTGTGACGGACCTGCCCATCCATCGGCGCTCACGCTTGGGCCTGAGCTATTTGCCACAAGAAGCCTCGATCTTTCGCAAACTCAATGTCGAAGACAACGTGCGCGCCGTGCTCGAGTTGCAACGCGACGACAAAGACCAACCCTTGGGAGAAGCTGAAATCGAAAAGCGCTTGGTGGATTTGTTGCAAGAGTTGCGCGTCTTGCATTTGCGTAAATCGCCGGCTGTAGCCTTGTCAGGAGGCGAGCGTCGCCGTGTAGAAATTGCCCGCGCGTTAGCCACTCAGCCGCGCTTTATTTTGTTGGACGAGCCTTTCGCGGGTATTGATCCGATTGCGGTGATTGAGATCCAACGCATCATTGGTTTTCTAAAGGCGCGTGGCATTGGCGTGTTGATCACCGACCACAACGTGCGTGAAACCCTGGGTATTTGTGATCACGCTTGCATCATCAGCGAAGGTCGCGTGCTGGCGCAAGGTACGCCACTTGAGATTGTCGAGAACGCGGATGTGCGCCGCGTCTATCTCGGCGAACATTTCCGAATGTGATGCAGGACTGGCCATGAAGCAAGGACTCTCCCTTCGCGTCTCCCAGCATCTGGCCCTCACGCCGCAGTTGCAGCAGTCGATCCGCCTGCTCCAACTCTCCACCCTCGAATTGAGCCAAGAGATCGAGCAAATGCTCGATGAGAACCCGTTTCTCGACAAAGAATTTGAAGAAGCGCCCCGCGAAGAATTTGGCATCGACAAAGCAGACACACCTGTTCGCGAAGAGGATGCCTCTAATGAAGCAGAAGCCGAGAGCCTGCGCGAGATGCCTTCGCTCGATGGCGGGATGTCAGAGATCACCGTCGATAACACCGCCAGCGATACCGAACCCAGCGTCGACGGCATCGCCGAGAGCTGGGAAGGCGATGGCAGTGTGGAGTTCTCCCCCGATGATTCCGAGTGGGGCGGCGACGCACCGGCCAGCAAAAACAACAATTCATCCGATGAGGTGGCCGACGCTACCGAACTCGCGCGCAGTCAAGAATCGTTGACAGCGCATTTGCATCGCCAAGCCTTGGGCTTGCGTTTGAGCGAGACCGATCGCGCAGCTTTACGCTTCTTGATAGAGAACCTCAACGACGACGGCTATCTTGAAGACACTTTGCGCAGTTTGGCCGAAGGCTTAGGCGGTGATGACGAAGAGCAAATCGAAGAACTCGAGCACCGCTTTCAAGTCGCTTTGCATTTGTTACAAAACCTAGACCCCGTGGGTGTGGGTGCCCGCACCTTGGCCGAATGTTTGACGCTACAACTCAAAGCACTGAGCCCCAAAGGTGCAGATGCCTTGCAGGTGCGTGATGTGGCAGTGAAGATGTGCCATCAACCCATGGAAATGCTAGCCAAGCGTGACTTCAAACGCTTGGCGGTATTGGTCAATGACAGCGAAGCCAATGTCAAAGTAGCGATTGCTTTGATCGCGCGCTTGGAACCTAAACCGGGTAGACGCTTTGCCGACGTAGAGCGCAATGTGGTGGTGCCCGATGTATTGGTGACACGCATTGGCAAAGCTTCAGCAACGCCAAAGTTTCGTGTGGCGCTCAACCCTGATGTCATGCCGCGTTTGCGTGTGCATGACATTTATGCCAACGCACTCAAAGGTGGCAAAGGCGAAGCGCATGCAGGTTTGCAGCAACGCTTGCAAGAAGCGCGTTGGTTTATCAAAAACATCCAACAACGCTTCGACACGATTTTGCGTGTCAGCAATGCGATTGCAGAGCGACAAAAGAATTTCTTCATCCACGGCGAGTTGGCCATGCGGCCGATGGTGTTACGTGAGATTGCTGAAGAGCTCGGCTTGCACGAGTCGACGATTAGCCGCGTGACCACCAACAAATACATGAACACACCATTTGGCACCTTCGAGTTGAAGTACTTCTTCGGTTCAGGCTTGGAGACTGAGAGTGGCAACAACGCATCGAGTACTGCGGTGCGTGCCTTGATCAAACAATTCGTTGCCAGCGAGAACCCTAAGAAACCACTTTCTGACAACCAGTTGTCTGAAATGCTTAAAGAGCAAGGCATCGAATGCGCGCGGCGGACCGTCGCCAAATACCGAGAAGCCCTGCGCATCGCTCCTACTACCTTACGTAAGTCTTTGTAAATGCAAACCCTACATTTGTTCCTGCCATGCGCTGCAGGTGTCGAGTCCTTTCTCGCGCAAGAGGTGCAAAGCATTTGCGGTATCACTGCAGACGATTTGCGCGTTTTACGTGCCGGTGTGATGGTGCGCGGCAATTGGCGTTTCGTGTTGTTGCTGAACTTGCATTGCCGATTGGCGCAACGCGTGTTGGTCGAAGTGGCTTATGCGCCTTACAGGCAAGAACAGGATTTGTATGACGCTGCTTGCGCGGTGGCCTGGGAGCAGTGGTTCACGCCCAAACAAAGTTTCAAAATTGAAATCACGGCACAGCACAGTCCGCTCAAGAGTTTGAATTTCGCGGCTTTGAAAATCAAAGACGCTGTGGCCGATAGATTTCGTGAGCAAACGGGTGTGCGCCCCAATGTGGAAACGCGTTGGCCGGATGCGCGCATTTACGCGCATTTAACGCACGAGCAACTCACGCTCTATATCGACACCTCGGGTGAGCCACTCTTTAAACGCGGTTGGCGCACCGACAAAGGCGACGCGCCCTTGAAAGAAACTTTAGCCGCCGCGATGTTGGCCGCAAGCGGTTGGAGCCAAGGCGATGGATCCGCTGACAACCCCAACGGTTGGTGCGACCAAGGCGTTTCCGTCTACGACCCGTGTTGCGGCAGTGGAACGATCGCTATTGAGGCGGCGCAAATTGCTTGTCGCATTGCCCCAGGGGTGATGCGACGTTTTGGATTCGAGAAGCTTTTGCCGTTTGCGCCACGCGAATGGCAAGACCTGTTGACCCAAGCCCGCGCCCAACAATGCGCGCCCCGTGCCAAAGTGTTTGGTAGTGATGTGGCGTTTCGTATGGTCGACTTTGCTGAGCGCAATGCTGAACGTGCTGGTGTGTCTAGCGCGATTGAGTTTCGCGGCGGTGATGCATTGCAACGCATGCCACCAACAGAACACGCAGGCGTGATGTTGGTCAACCCACCATATGGCGAGCGGATTGAAACTGCCGGTGTGGCCGGCCCCTCTGGTTCACGAGAGTCTGCGCAAACCGAAGACGGAGGCGACTTCTTTGCGCAATTGGCCACGCATTGGAAAAAGAATTACGCGGGTTGGACGGCTTGGATGTTGACGCCTGATCTCAAATTGCCGAGCCGCATGCGTTTCAAAGAATCGCGCCGCGTGCCCATGTGGAATGGCCCGATCGAGTGCCGCATGTTCCGCTTCGATTTGCGCGCGGGTTCTATGCGTGACAAGCCCGCGGCCAAGTGACAGAGGTTCCTGCCAAGACGATTGTGTTGGACACGAATATCGTGCTCGACCTGTGGCTTTACTTGGATCCGGCTACGCCTACTTTGTTGGAGGCATTGACTTCTAAGCGTGTAGATTGGGTGGCTACGCAAACTATGCGAGACGAGTTGGAGCGGGTGCTGACTTATCCACATATTGTTTTGCGTATGCAAAGGGGTGGGTTGGTGGCAGTTGATGTATTGGCTCAGTTTGATCGGTTTACGCGATTGGTCCCTGTCGCTGATCGGGCGCCTTATGTTTGCAAGGACGTGGATGACCAGAAGTTTATTGACCTTGCGTGTGCTTATTTTTGTTTGCTGGTTAGCAAGGATAAGGCTGTGTTGACTATGCGCAATCGCTTGGCACGCATTGGCGTTTCAGTCGTTTCTCAGTTTGCTATTTAGGTTTTAGGCATCTGGGCTTACAGGTGGTATCGACTTGCCAGAAAAGTCATGTCGAGGCTTTCAGAAGTTGCAGCAAGGTTTCTAGTGCGTGTGAGATGGTGGCTTGGCGAATTGCAGGGCGATCGCCGGCGAATTGCATGCGTTCGGTTTTGACCCAAGCGGTCTCTGCACCCAAGGTGGGGCCGGTGTCGCTGGGCACGCCCCAAGCAAACCAAACGGTGCCGACGGGTTTGTCTTTGGATCCGCCTGTCGGGCCTGCAACGCCCGTGACGGCTATGGAGACTTGTGCGCGCGAGTGGCGCAATGCACCTAGCGCCATGGCTTGTGCGGTGGGTTCGCTGACGGCACCGTGTTCGGTGAGGATGGCGTTGTCCACGCCCAGCATGTCGTGTTTGGCTTCGTTGGAGTAGGTAACGAATCCGCGTTCAAACCATTGGCTAGAGCCTGCTAAGTCGGTGCAGCGGCCTGCGATCAACCCGCCTGTGCAGCTCTCGGCGGTGGTGAGCATCCATCCATGTTGCATCAAGGTGTCGGCAACTGAGCTGACCAATTGCGCGACAGCACTATGTGTGGAGCTTGATGAGGAGGTTGATGTGGCGTGAGGTTGTGAAGTGCTGCCTGTCATATGACTCTCCATAAAGCGATGACCAACAAAGTACAAAAGGCGGCGACAAAGTCGTCAAACAAGATGCCCCAACCGCCACGCCAACCGAATCCTTTGAAAGTCTGATCAGCCCAGCGCACGGGACCAGGTTTGGCGATGTCGAAATAGCGAAACAACACAAAGGCCGCAAATTGCGCAAGCCATCCGCATGGTGTGATGAGCCACAAAACTAACCAGAAGGCGACGATTTCGTCCCACACAATGGCGCTAGGGTCGGCCACTCCCAAATGCTTTGCGGTGATGGTGCAGGCCCACCAGCCAATCAGTGTGGATGCGCCAATAAGCAAACCTATTTCCATAGGCGAGAGCCATAGCTGGATGACTAAAAAAGATGCCCAGGCCCAAAGCGTTCCAACCGTTCCGGCGCCTAAGCGACTTAGGCCCGCGCCAAACCCGAGCGCAATGAGATGCGCTGGATGGGCTTTTAGAAATTGTTGGTTCAACATGAAGGCTTGATTGGTATTTTCTAAATTTTGTTAATGTGCTTTACGCTCAAGCGAAATGGTCAAACGAAGCAAAGCGACGCGTGATCGGTTGGCCTTCTGGATCTAAAACAACCAAGCCTTGCGCTTCGGTAATACGACCGATACGTGTCACTGGTGTATTACTTTCCCATGCGGCAGCATGGACCATTTCTCGCTGATGTACAGGCGCCGTGAAACACAGCTCGTAGTCATCGCCGCCAGCCAGCGCGAAGTCGATACGCTTGCTCCATGGCAATTGCGCCAGTATTGGGCTGATACCAGCCGCTTGCGCGTCTTCGCCGAATGTGTTGCTATGTTGCAGCCATGCGGTGTCGATTTGCGCGCCTACTTGTGAGCATTGCAAGATGTGGCCTAAGTCTCCCAATAAACCATCGCTCACATCAATCGCTGCGTTGGCAATGGCGCGCAGGGCCATGCCTAATGCGATGCGCGGTGTGGGCATTTCCATCCGCGCACGCACCGCTTCAAACGCTTTTGCGTCCAAAGATTGCGTTCCACGAAACACTTCTAACGCCAAGCGCGCGTCACCGACTGTGCCGCTGACATAAATATCGTCACCCACTTGCGCGTTTTGTCTGAGCAATGCATCACCAGGTGGTACTTCGCCAAAGACGGTGATGCAAATATTCAATGGGCCTTGCGTGGTGTCGCCGCCTACTAATTCACAACCGTTTTCGTTTGCCAGTTGCAAGAGTCCTGTGGAAAAACCTTCCAGCCACACCTTGTCGATGCGCGGCAGCGATAAAGCTAGGGTGAACGCGGTGGGCTCAGCGCCGCAGGCGGCTAGGTCGCTCAAATTGACTGCGAGGGCTTTGTGACCTAGACGCGCGGGGTCTGCTGTGCTGAGGAAATGGCGACCTTCGACCAGCATATCGCTCGACGTCGCCATGTGCATACCTGGGGTTGGCGCCAGCAAGGCGCAATCGTCACCCACACCTAGCACTGCCCTTTGCGTGGGGCGCTTGAAATAACGTGCGATCAGATCGAACTCGCCCATGGCCTAGTGCAGATTGCGTTTAGATGGGTCGTTGCTCAAAGCGTCGAGCACAAACATCGGGATATCGACGTCAAACTTTTCACCGTCTTCGGCGACACAAAAATAGCTGCCGTGCATGGTGCCGGTGGGTGTGCGCAAGCGGGTGCCGCTGGTGTATTCAAACTGCTCGCCGGGTTTGAGCAGGGGTTGGTGACCGACGACGCCCAAGCCACGAATTTTTTCATGCAGGCCGTCGGCGTCGTTTACGTTCCAGGTGCGCGAGATCAGCTGCGCGGGGATGGTGCCGGTGTTGGTAATGGTGATGGTGTAGGCGAATACATAGAGCGACGCGTCTGTGTCAGACTGCTCGGGCAGGTATTGCGGGTGGACTTCGACTTGGAATGTATAACGGTGCATGGGGCTGATTTTGACGCATGCCCAAGTTGCCGCTAATAGGGGTTAGGGCGGAGGTGAAATAATCCACCTATGACACGCGCCCCATCTACCTTTCGTATCGCCCCTTCCATTTTGTCTGCCGACTTCGCCCGTTTGGGCGAAGAAGTGCACAACGTCATCGCCGCGGGCGCCGATTGGATCCACTTTGACGTGATGGATAACCACTATGTGCCCAACCTGACCTTTGGACCCATGGTGTGCCAAGCCTTGAAGCCCCACGCCAAAACCGCTTCGGGCCAAGCCGTGCCGATCGATGTGCATTTGATGGTGTCGCCCGTCGACGCCTTGGCCGCGGCATTCGCCCAGGCAGGCGCTGACTTGATTAGCTTTCACCCCGATGCCAGCGAACATGTGCACCGCAGCATCCAAGCGATCAAAAGCCACGGTGTGAAAGCGGGCTTGGTATTCAACCCCGCCGAGCCGCTCGACGTGTTGGAGTGGACGATCGACGACATCGACCTCATCCTCATCATGAGCGTCAACCCTGGCTTTGGTGGTCAGAGCTTTATCGATTCGGCTTTGCGCAAAATTGAAAAAGTCCGTCGATTGATTGATGCGAGTGGCCGCGACATTCGATTAGAAGTAGACGGCGGCATCAAAGTCGACAACATCCGACGCGTCGCAGATGCCGGCGCTGATACGTTTGTGGCGGGCAGCGCGATTTTTGGCAAACCCGACTACAAGGCGGTGATCGACCAAATGAAATCCGTTTTACCATGAAATTCGAAAGTCAGACTTTCGAATTTCATGGTGTTCTGCTACCATGAGCATCCATGCTGGAACGTACTGAACTTGAAAAAACCGTTGAACGCGCTTTGTCTCGTTCGCGCGGCGTTGTGTTGGTCGGGCCGCGTCAAGCAGGTAAGAGCACGCTGGCGCAGCGGTTTTTAGACCGCGACTCTCCTAATTATTTCGACTTGGAATACCCGCCACACGCCCAGCGTTTGACGCAAGCGACCGGAGTGCTTGAGGGCTTGCAGGGCCGGGTGGTGATTGACGAAATTCAGCGCAAGCCAGAGTTGTTTCCTTTGTTGCGGGTGTTGATGGACCGATCCAATGCGCCAGGCCAATTCCTTTTGCTGGGTAGCGCATCTCCGAGTTTGCTTAGGCAAGCTGGTGAATCTTTGTTGGGGCGTATTGAAACCGTTGAAGTCGGGGGGTTTGATCTGCAAGAAGCCTGCGTGCAAGACGGTGTATGGAATGCAGCGGCCACACAAAACCTGTGGTTACGCGGCGGATTCCCCTTGTCGTATTTGGCGCATACAGACCAAGACAGCATGGTTTGGCGGCATAACGCCATAGCCAATCACGTACAAGTCGACTTGCCTCAATTCGGTCTGAATGTGGCGCCACCCATGATGATGCGGTTTTGGAATATGTTGGCGCATTTCCATGGACAAGTTTGGTCGGCGTCGCATCCAGCGAGGTCAATGGGAGTATCAGAGCCAACGGTGAGACGTTATTTGGACGTATTGACCCAAACCATGATGGTGCGCCAGTTGCAGCCGTGGCATGAAAACCTAGGCAAGCGCCAAGTAAAAGCACCGAAAATTTATTTCCGTGATACCGGTTTACTGCATGCGTTACTCGGCATTCAAGACACCGCGCATTTGTTGACGCATCCAAACAGCGGAGCAAGTTGGGAAGGCTTTGCTCTGGAGCAAGTCTTGCGTTTGGCTAAACCCGACCAAGCTTATTTTTGGGCCACCCACCAAGGCGCTGAGTTGGATTTATTAATGTTCAAGGGCACACAACGCATAGGAGTTGAGTTCAAACGTGCGGATGCTCCAGTGTTGACGGCTAGCATGCGCGTTGCACTAGTAGACTTGAAGTTAGACCACTTGTATGTGGTGTATCCGGGAAAGCATCGATTTAAATTGGCAGAGCATGTAGAAGCAGTACCACTGTGGGCTGTTTTGCCCAATCCCCAAGGCGCTATGTCATGACCGAAACAGAATTCAACCAATTAGCCCAACAAGGCTACAACCGCATCGCTTTGGTAGCCGAGGCGTTTGCAGATCTTGAGACGCCGCTTTCTCTCTATCTCAAACTCGCCCATGTTCAAAACGGTGGGCAATACAGCTTTTTGCTCGAATCCGTGGTGGGTGGCGAGCGTTTTGGGCGTTATAGCTTCATTGGCTTGCCTGCCAACACTTTGTTGCGCGCGTCAGGCTTTGGCGATGCAGCTAAGACCGAGGTAGTTACAAACGGTCAGGTGGTCGAAACCCACCAGGGCAATCCACTCGATTTTGTTTCCGATTACCAAAAGCGTTTCAAAGTTGCTTTGCGCGAAGGTATGCCGCGTTTTTGTGGTGGCTTGGCGGGCTACTTTGGATACGACACGGTGCGCCATATCGAGAAAAAACTCGCGCACACTTGCCCGCCAGACGATTTGGGCATGCCTGATATTTTGTTGTTGCAGTGTGAGGAGCTGGCCGTCATTGACAACCTCTCGGGCAAGTTGTCGCTCATGGTCTATGCCGAACCTGCGCAACCGCAGGCATATGCCAAAGCGCAAGCGCGTTTGGATGAATTGAAGCAGCGTTTAAAAGCGCCCGCGATTGCGCCATCTATCGCACCGAGCACCAGCCATATCGTGGAGCGCAGTTTTGCGAAGCTTGACTACTTGGCTGCAGTCGAGCGCGCGAAAGAATTGATCGCTGCGGGCGACTTTATGCAAGTGCAAGTTGGGCAACGTATTCATAAAGAATTTACGGCGAGCCCCTTATCTTTGTACCGCGCCTTGCGTTCGCTCAACCCTAGCCCGTATATGTATTACTACCACTTGGGCGATGCCCATGTGGTGGGCGCTTCGCCTGAAATTTTGGTGCGTCAAGAAAACACGCCCGAAGGCCAAAAAGTCACCATCCGCCCATTGGCCGGAACGCGTCCACGCGGCGCCACGCCAGAAGCAGACAAAGCGGCAGAACTTGAACTCATTAACGACCCGAAAGAGCGCGCCGAGCATGTCATGTTGATCGACTTGGCACGCAACGACATCGGACGTATCGCACAAATTGGTAGCGTCAAAGTGACGGAAGCCTTTGTGGTCGAGCGCTACAGCCACGTGATGCATATCGTGAGCAATGTCGAAGGCATCTTGCGCGAAGGTGCCGATGGCAAGCCGCTCACCAGCATGGATGTGCTCAAAGCTACGTTTCCTGCGGGCACTTTGACGGGTGCGCCCAAAGTGCATGCGATGGAATTGATCGATCAGTTAGAACCCACCAAGCGTGGCTTGTACGGCGGAGCTTGCGGCTACCTGAGTTTTGCGGGCGACATGGATGTCGCGATTGCTATCCGCACCGGCATCGTGAAAAACAACACGCTGTATGTGCAAGCTGCTGCTGGTGTCGTAGCCGACTCCATTCCTGAAATGGAATGGCGCGAGACCGAACACAAAGCCCGCGCATTACTACGCGCCGCTGAGTTGGTCGAAGAGGGGATGGAATGAAAAAAATCAAACTCCTCATAGTCGACAACTACGACAGTTTCACCTTCAACATCGTGCAGTACTTTGGTGAGTTGGGTGCTGAGGTTGAGGTGTTTCGCAATGACGAAATCACTTTGGAAGGCATTGCAGCGCGACAACCAGACCGCTTGGTGATTTCACCTGGCCCTTGCTCGCCTGCAGAGGCGGGCATTTCGGTTGCTGCAATCCAATATTTCGCGGGCAAGTTGCCTATCTTGGGTGTGTGCTTAGGCCACCAAAGCATTGGCGCGGCATTCGGCGGACAGATCGTGCGCGCGCAAACATTGATGCACGGCAAAACCAGTGTGATCCATACGACCCAAGAGGGTGTGTTTGCTGGATTACCAGAAACCTTTACGGTGAACCGCTACCACTCGCTGGCGATTGAGCGCCAACATTGCCCCACGTGTTTGAAAGTCACTGCTTGGACGGATGACGGCGAGATCATGGGTGTGCGCCACACCGAACTCGATATCCAAGGCGTGCAGTTCCACCCAGAATCTGTTCTGACCGAAC
>Ga0304728_1000218_pt1 | contig 46708 bp, 41 predicted proteins | sample C_130625_MF_Meta_FD_190476 | JGI IMG/M metagenome (GOLD analysis project Ga0304728, IMG submission 190476) | Freshwater microbial communities from Lake Croche, Canada to study carbon cycling - C_130625_MF_MetaG (v2) (version 2) | ecosystem: Environmental > Aquatic > Freshwater > Lake | place... | reverse complement strand
AAAGTTAACGGCTACCAAATAGAGCCCGGTGCCCGACTGAGCGGTGCCAACTTGATTGGTGCCAACCTGAGCGGTGCCGACTTGAATGGTGCGAGTCTTTATAGTGCCAGCCTGGACGGTGCCAACCTGATTGGTGCCAACCTGAGCGGTGCCGACCTGACCGGCGCCGCTCTGTGGGGTGCCGACTTGAATGGTGCGAACCTGAGCGGTGTCGACCTGAGCGGTGTCGACCTGAGTGGTCACAACCTGAGCGGAGCCGACCTGAGCGGAGCCAACCTGGGCGATGCCAACCTGGCCGGTGCCAACCTGTGGCGTGTCAACTTGAACGATGCCGACCTGACCGGAGCCAACCTGGGCGATGCCAACCTGAGCGGTGCCAACCTGAGCGGAGCCGACCTGGCCGGTGCCAACTTGATTGGTGCCAACCTGAGCGGTGCCGACCTGACCAGAGCCGACCTGCGTGGAGCCAACCTGGGCGATGCCAACCTGAGCGGTGCCAACCTGAGTGGTCACAACCTGCGTGGAGCCAACCTGGCCGGTGCCAACCTGGCCGGTGCCAACCTGTGGCGTGTCAACTTGAACGGTGCCAACCTGAGCGGTGCCGACTTGAATGGTGCGAGTCTTTATAGTGCCAACCTGGGCGATGCCAACCTGAGCGGTGCCAACCTGAAAAATGCCGACCTAACCGGAGCCACACTCCCCAACGGCACAGTTCACGGCTAACCGGGAGACTACTTTTAGGCTCTCAGCGCCAGGCTCTGCTCGCTGAACGCTGAGTGGGGCAATATCAGGCAGCGTTTGCGCTCGGCCTGACGCTCGACACGCACTAGCAAGGTCGCGAAATCGCGAAGGGAGCAGCCGAGACGGTCGAGTTTCGTAACGCTCAATGCTTCATTATCTCCGTGCGCCAACCCGACTCCCAATCTGGCCCACCCGAGCGAACTGGAGCCGGGCCCTCACTAACGTACGGACACAATCCAAGAGGCCTCAGCAACTGTCCGGATAACTCTGCCCTACGCCGGGGATCTTGCCGACCCAACGAGAGAGGGCTGCTGGACGGCGGCAACGTGTCCTGCACAACCGCCGAGGGCGGGGCGATCAATGCGCTCGGCCTGTGAGTTATCTGGGCTGAGCTACAGCGAAGCATCGACGATGGCAAGTTCCCGCCTCCGCCGATTACGAAGCTAGAAATGAGCGAGGTGCTCGGCCCGACTACACCTGCACCCAGGGGGATTACTGCTTGGCGGAACGCTCCCGCCACCACGCCAGTAGGCGCTGGGTTTCAGCGTCTTCGCCGATCTCGCCCTCGTCGAGACGAATTTCGAGGAGAAAAGCCAGGGCTTCACCCACTGTTCGGCTCGGTGAGAGTCCCAGTATCTGCATAATTGCCACCCCGTCGAGGGCGGGGCGAATGCTCTTTAAGTCTTCGGCAGCGCGCAGGTGCTCAATCCTCTCTTCGAGATCATCCATGCGCTTAGCCAGGGTCGCCGCCTTTTTCGCGTTACGCGTCGTGCAGTCGCAGCGCGTGAGCTCGTTGAGTTCACCCAGCAGGTGACCGGCGTCGCGGACGTAGCGACGAACCGCGCTGTCGCTCCAGCCCATTTTGTAGGTGTGGAACCTCAGGTGCAGATCCACCAGAGTCACCACATCATCAATCATTTGCTGGGAGTACTTCAGTGCCTCCATGCGCTTGCGCGTCATGCGCGCACCCACGACCTCGTGGTGGTGAAAGGACACGCCATTTTTTGTAATGGCCCGTGTCTTCGGCTTGCCAATGTCGTGAAAGAGCGCAGCGAGGCGTAAGACCAGCTCCGGTGAAGCCTTATCTACCACCGCCAAGGTGTGAGCCAGCACGTCTTTGTGCTGGTGTATGGGATCTTGCTCGAGCGAGAGTCCTGGTAGTTCCGGTACAAAAAATTCTGCGAGGCCAGTGCGCACAATAAAGTCCAGACCCACTGACGGCACCTCGGTCACCATGAGGTGATCCAGTTCAGCGCGCACGCGTTCGGCCGACACGATGGAGAGGCGTTCGGCCAGTTCTCTCGCGGCGTCTTCAATTTCTTGGTCAATACGCAAGCTGAATCGGGCCGCGAATCGGGCGGCGCGCAACATGCGCAGCGGATCGTCGCGGAACAAGACGCGCGCATCACTGGGCGTGCGGAGGTGCCGCGCCATCACGTCACTGACGCCGTCGAAGGGATCATGCAAGAGACCATCGGTGACGTCAAAGGCGATCGCGTTCATCGTGAAGTCCCGACGACCAAGGTCAATGTCGAGGGAATCGCCAAATTCCACCGACGGCTTACGGGAGTGGTCGACGTAGGCCTCTGAGCGAAAGGTAGTGACTTCGATCTTGAATCCACCCTGTCGTAGGTACCCACCAATGGTGCCAAAGGCCTTACCCTGCTCCCACAAGGAGGTGCAGAGGGGTCGAAGGAGGTTCACAATGTCGTCGGGCCGCGCATCAGTCGTGAAATCGATTTCGTAGTCCTCCCGTCGAGGAATCTGGAGAAAAGCGTCGCGAATCGAACCGCCCACCGCGTAGAGCGAGAAGCCCCGAGCGGCAAAAGCGTCGGCCAGTGGCGCGGCGTCGAGACGTAGTTGTTGGAGGGTGTCACGTACATTCATTCTCCTGTGAGGGTAGTAGGCACTCGCCCCCCTTGATTGCCGCCGCTAGTAACTTGGTACAACATGCAGATGCCCTCCTTCTTCCGGTGGCGGACGCTGACTGTGGTGGCCCTGACATTGTTAGCAATGGCGCTGCCCACGGCTGCGTCGGCAGCAGGGAGGGGTCACCTCACTCTGCTCGCTCAGAACTCGCACATCCTCATGAGCCCCAGCGGTACCGCCAACCTCTCACTTGCGCTCGACACGGACGCGCTGTCGCTCACGCTGTCGCTCTTTCCTCGGGTCAGCACCCGATCTGGCCTCGCCGGAGTCATTGCCAACACTGGCGTCGGTGGACAACCCCTGTCGAGCACGATGATTTCTCTGCCGTGTAGCCAAAGTGGTGGTAACGCCATGGTCGTCGCCATCACTTCGTCGCCGAGCACTCCGGGCGCTGGTCACTGTGGTCAAAATGCGCCGAAGCTCTCGACTAATTGCGGCCCCGCATCGTGCACCGGTATTTACCCCCTGGAAATCGTGGCTAGCGGATGGTCGGGGGTTCATCGGCTATGGACCCTACTCAGCATTACGAGTCAGCCCATTGCCAATCCCCTGCATTTCACGTGGATCGTCACCAGCGATCCGAGCAACGACGCGGCTGCCGAGCACGACGCCGCGGTGACCTCCGCATTGGCCGCCAGTTCTCAAACGCTGTCACTCGCCCTGGGTCATCCGGGTCTCACGCAGCAGAGCTTCGCTACTTCAGATGCCGCGGCACACTACCGAGATGCCCTGGACGTTTTCGCTAGGGCTAGCAACCATCGACTGCTCATCACTCCACCACCCAACATTGATTGGGCTGGCTTGGTGCACAACAACCTCGCCCACCAAATGCTCGCGCAACTGAGTCAAGTTGATACTGATCTCGCCACCTTCACATCGCACAGCGCTGGCGGACCGCTCGTCCTGCGCGACGTGGTCGGAGTCAACGACGTTCTGGCCCTTCACGCGGCGGGAATCGCCAACCTGGTCCTCCCCGAGGCCAACCTCGGCGTTCAACCCTCCAACACCTTGCACTGGGGTACCCCGTTTCGCATTCCGGGCGCCCCCCAATCGCTCGCCGTCACCTCCGATTCGGGCCTGAACGGCCTCGTGCACAACAGCGCCATTGATCCCGTCCGCCGCGCCAATTTGGTGGCTGGAACTCTCGATCTCCTCTACCTCGAAGCTCCGTATTCACCCGTCACGCGCTCAGTAGTCGTCACCACAGCAGCTGCCCAGATCGGTGTTGCCTTCGTCCAGGCTCTGTTGAGCAATCTCGCCCACGACCCATTCACTACCTACAGTTCGCTCGGCAGTGACTTTCGCACCCTCGACGTCGGGGGTAATCGAAATCCAATTAGTCGTGATTTATTGTCCCCCGTGGCCCCAGCCTGGAACGTCGCGGACAGTCTGCAGCTGGCCTCACTCGCCCGTGACGCCGCCTCGTTCGCCACCGCCATTTCCTCGCTGGGCGCCGCCCAACACCTCAGCGATCTCGTACTAGCCAGTGAGACGCGCGTCGACGGCACACGGCGCAGTCAGCTGCTCGCTCGAGCTGCCGGCACCCTCCAGAGCGACCTCGCCCAATTCCAATTCGACCAGAGTCCCATTACCCTCGCCGAGCAACGCGGATCAGTCCCCATCACCATGGTGTCTAAGGCCGATTACTCCATCACTGGCCTGGTCACCTTTCACGCCGCGCACGTTGATTTTCACGGGGCCACGACTCTGCCCGTCGTTCTCGACGGAGCCACCACGGCCATTCCGCTTCAGCTCAGCGTGGCCGGAGCCGGTAACGCCACTTTGGATATGACCTTCACCACCCCAGACGGTCAACTCACCATTACCCACAGCAGCATCCAGATTCGCACCTCGCCGACCTCGGTCGTGGGCTTCATCTTGAGTTTCGGATCACTCTTCGTCCTCGCCCTCTGGTGGTGGCGAACCGTACGTCGACCCAAGAAGGGCGCCTCGGCCTCGTGACGTCCTTATCGCGGCTACCACTACTCTCGGTGGCTTCGGGAACCTTAATTTCCCGTGCTTCGGGCCTCCTACGCGTCCTCGTACTCGCCTACGTTTTGGGTTTTACCCCACTCGCCGACGCCTTCAATCTGGCCAATACCGTGCCCAACATGTTGTTCGATCTCGTCTTAGGTGGCGTCGCCAGTGCCACATTCATTCCCGTCTTTATTGAGCGCCTGGCTCTGGACGGCGAACGTCGGGCTTGGCGCAGTATCTCCAGCGTGCTCTCTTTTTCACTCGTCGTTCTTCTCCTCGCCTCCGCCCTCGCCTGGCTGCTCGCGCCCTTCATCATCGGCTCCTTTACCGTCTGGACTCACGCCAGCGGGGCCGGGGGGGCCCAAGTCCTCGCCCAACGGGACGTGGCGGTATCGTTCCTGCGCTGGTTTATACCTCAGATTTTCTTCTACGGCGTCATCGGCCTTATGGGGACCCTGCTCAATATTCGACAGAAATTCGGCGCGGTGGCGTGGGCACCCATCACCAACAACATCGTGTGTTGCCTCGTCCTGTTCTGGTTTCACTTAGTCGACCCCAGCCCCACGCTGGCTTCACTCCACGGTGACGGGCACCTGGCCTGGCTCGGGGTGGGCACCACGCTGGGCGTGGCCATCCAGGCCACAGTGCTGATTCCTTCCCTCTCGCGCAGCTCGCTCCACCGCCTCCGCTTTCGCTGGAACCTGCGCGATCCGGCGCTAGCGACCATTGCTCGATTGGGCTCGTGGACAGTTTTGGTCATCCTCGCCAATCAGATTTCTCTGTTCGTCGTTCTGGCCTGCGCTTTCACCATTGGCGGTCAGGGCCCCATCAGCGCCTACACCTACGGCTGGAGTTTCATGCAGATGCCGTACGCCGTGGTGGTGGTCTCCGTCCTCAACGTCCTCACCCCCCGTTTGGCCGAGCACGCGGCACGCGGCGAACGCTTGGAATTCCGCGAACGCTTGGGGGCGGGTGTGCGCGAGTCGCTGGCCATCATCATTCCCCTCTCGTTTCTCCTCGTGGTGCTCGCTCAACCCGTCGTGGCCCTCTTCTTGCACCACGGCGACGCCAGCCACCGCCTGGCCGCCGGCACGGTTCTCGCGATTCTCGTGGCCGGACTTCCGGGCTTCACTATCTTTCAAGTGTGCGTTCGGGGATTACAAACTCTGCAGCGGGCCCGTGACGTCTTTTGGCTCTACCTCGGACAAAACATCCTCACGGTGGCGGGAATCCTCCTCATCGGTCGTCACAGTTTGGGTGGCCTCGTCGCTTCCATTGCCCTGGCGTACAGTCTGGCGGCGGGAGGCGCCCTACTAGTTCTGCACGAACAGGGGGTGACACTCTGGGAAGATGTTTTTTCCTGGGCCGTGGGCCGCACCGTGGCGTCATCACTAGGGGCCGCCTTCGCGAGCGCCCTGGCGTACAGCCTCTTTACGTCCGTCTCGGGTTTTGGCTTACTCTTGCGGACGGGTTTCAGCGTTCTCTTCGGGGCGGGTAGCTTTTTTGCCCTCACCTACTGGCGAAAGCAGCGTGCCACCCCTGCGGCGCAAAAAGTGTAAGGCTCTCTAACTAATCGTCCCGAGGAGGCAGTATGTCAAAGGTCCGTGTTGTTACCGATAGCGCCAGCGATCTACCAGACGACCTGGCCGCGCAACTCAATATTGACGTCATTCCCCTCTCTATTCGCTTTGGCGAAGAGGAATTTGTTGATCGTAGGGACCTCACCCCCGCCCAGTTTTGGGCTAAGTGCAAGTCCTCCAAGCACCTCCCCGAAACCGCCGCCCCAGCTCCCGGAGCCTTCCAGCAGGCCTTCGAGCGCGCTGCTGCTGCCGGCTACGACGGCGTCATTGTGGTCGCGCTCTCCGAGGTTCTTTCCGCTACTCACCAGGCGGCCACCCTCGGGGCACAGGCCGTTGATGGCGTCATTGACGTTCGCGTCGTCGACACCCGAGCGGTCAGCATGGCCCAGGGCCTCATCGCCATTGAAGTCGCCGAAGCCGCCGCGACGGGTGCCTCACTCGAGGACCTGGTCACCCTCTGCGAGAACCTCAGTTCGCGAGTCGGAGTTATTGGCACCATCAATACCCTCGAGCACCTCATCAAGGGGGGTCGCCTCAAGGGTGCGAAGGCCTTGCTCGGATCAGCTCTGGCCATCAAGCCCCTCCTCGCGCTGAAAGATGGTCTCGTCTCCGAGGCCGGTCGTGCCCGGACCCGCACCAAGGCGCTGGCCCAGTGCGCCGCCGCTGCTCGCGCCGCGGCTCCCCTGCAGCGCATGGCGATTGCTCACGGTTCGGCCGATGATATTGACGGTTTAATCGAAGAACTGCGCACCATTCCCTGCGCCGGCCCCCTCATCAATACCGAAATTGGCAGTGTCGTCGGTACTCACGGGGGACCGGGAATTGTGGCGGTCTGCTGGATCAGTGCGTAGGTCGTTTTAACGGGGAGTAAGTTTGTAGGGTGAACGAAACGGCACCTTCTGAACCCGACATCGTTGATCGTGCCTTTAGCGGTTTCGACCGTGTGATCAATGAAGTTCACGACCGCGTCATTCGCCCCATCACCCTTGTGGCCCGCACGCTGGCCTTCTCGGCGGTGATCGCCGTTCTCGCCATCACCGCGACGGCGGTGCTTCTCATACTGGTCATTCGACTCCTTGACGTGTACCTCTTTTCACATCACGAATGGCTAACTGACCTTTTGTTGGGTGCCATTTTCTTTAGTAGCGGCCTGCTCCTGTGGCGCCGCCGAACCCGAAAGTAAGTCATGTCTCGACACACCCACGTCCTCATTATCGGCTCTGGCCCCGCCGGTCTCACCGCCGCCATCTACGCCGGACGCGCCCAGCTAGCCCCCATCGTGATCGAGGGAGAGCCCTCCTCCACCACTGATCAGCCCGGTGGTCAGCTGATGGTCACGACCGAGGTCGAGAACTTCCCCGGCTTTCCCGACGGCATCATGGGTCCCGAGCTCATGGCCAATATGCGCGCCCAGGCCCTGCGTTTCGGTTCGCAGATGATCCTTTCACGTGTCCAGCGTCTCGACCTCACCCAGCGCCCCTTCCGCGCGTGGCTCACTGACGACGTAGAACCCAGCATCACCGCCGACACCGTCATCGTGGCGACGGGTGCCAAGTCCCTCATGCTCGGCGTGCCAGGGGAGGATCGCCTCCTCAGCCACGGTCTTTCGACCTGCGCCACCTGCGACGGCTTCTTTTTCCGAGGTCACGACATTGCCGTCGTCGGTGGTGGAGATTCCGCGCTCGAAGAGGCGATTTTTCTCACTCGCTTCGCTTCTAGCGTCACCCTCGTTCACCGACGCGACAGCTTGCGCGCCTCCAAGATCATGCAGGACCGGGCGCTCGCCAACGAAAAAATTAAGTTCGCTTGGAATTCTCAGGTCACCGAAGTGCTGGGCGAAGAGAAGGTCTCGGGACTGGCGCTACGCGACACCGTCACCGGTGAATCACGCATTCTCGACGTCACTGGTGTGTTTGTGGCCATTGGGCACGTTCCCAATACCTCACTGTTGACGGGTCAGTTAGATCTACAAGACAACGGTTACGCCATCACCGGCCCGGGTTCTCACACCAACATCGAAGGGGTCTTCGCCGCCGGTGACGTACAAGATCACGAATACCGACAGGCCATTACCTCAGCAGCCTCCGGCTGCGTCGCGGCCATCGACGCCGAGCGGTGGCTAGAGACCCAGGGTCACTAACGCTTCGCCGCCCTCGTGAGTTGGTAGCGTGAGGAGTGACGGAGGTTTTCATGAACAGTAAAATTAAGACCCTAACGGACGCCACTTTTCACGAGGAAGTAGGCGGATCAGACACACCCATTCTCGTGGACTTCTGGGCCGAATGGTGCGGTCCCTGCAAGCAGATTGCCCCCATTCTCGACGAGTTCGCCGACGAGCAGGGTGACAAATTTGTCATTGGCAAGTTGGACGTTGACGTCAACGTGGCCACCGCCACGCAGTACAACGTGATGAGCATCCCCACCCTCTTGCTGTTTAAGAATGGTGAAGTAATTGCGCGTCTCGTCGGAGCCAAGCCCAAGGGCGCACTGCTTCAGGAAATCGTTTCCCACCTCTAGAGAGTGAGTGCGGTGGCTGAATGGGTCACCGTGTTTCAGAGGCAGTAACGAGATATTCCAATACGGGCCTAATGAAACTGGAGCCGGTATGTCCCCGAATATGACGACAGCGCAGATTACAGAACTCCACGAGCGATTATCCCAATTGGGTCACCGCCCGGTGGGCGACGACCCCGGTCACCTCGGGCCCGCGACTCGCGTAGCAATCGAAGCGTTTCAGCGTGAACGCGGACTACTCGTCACGGGCGAACTCGATGATGACACCTGGCAGCGTTTGGTGGAAGCCGGTTGGTCTTTGGGTTCGCGCCTGCTCTTTCTTACCTCGCCCTACCAACGGGGTGACGACGTCGCTGACCTCCAAGAGTCCCTCGCCCTCCTGGGTTTCAACCCGGGTCGAATCGACGGTATTTTCGGTCCCATGACCGAGGAATCACTTCGTGAATTCCAGAAAAATACGGCCCTGGTTGTTGACGGAACACTCACTCTCGCCACCCTTTTAGAACTCGATCGACTGGGTCGGCAACGTGGTGAACGTCGCCCGGTCACCGAGGCCCGCGACACGGCGGGAATATCTCTACCCAGCGACAAAGCCGTCGTTGTCGTTGTCGGGACGAGTCCGCTAAGTGCGCTCTTGGCTCACGAACTTTCGCCCCAGCTGGACGTTCGTCGACTAACCAGCGACGAGGGCGCCGCCGCGATGGCCAATGAATGTACAGCGTCCGTACTCATCAACATCCGCGAGTCCGCAGAGCCCACGCTAGAAGTCCACTACTTCGAGTCCTACCGCTCACATTCCGTCGTCGGTAAGCAATTAGCCCTCGACTTCATTTCTGCGCTGCCCAATTTGGCGCCCGGGCGCAAAGTGACCGTACAGGGAATGTCGCTACCAATTCTTCGCGAGACTTTGATGACCGCCGTTGATTTACACGTCGGATCCCTGACCAGTGCCGAGCTGCTCGATATCGCCCGAGGTGCCGCTCTCTCGATTCAGAATTTATTTGTCTTATAATTACTGAAAAGCGCGTAAAATACGGCTAGTTCAGATTCCCTTTATAGATTATAAAGGGAACTTAGTGTCCCTAACCCACAGGTTCATCCACAGGTTGGGGAAAACCTCTACTTGAGGGTTAGCGTTGAACTTGAGACTTATCGATTCGTCGAGATGGAAGTGTAGATTCTTTCCAAATCATCCAGATCCGCAAAGTCGATCACGATTTTACCAGTTCGGCCCTTAATCTCCACATGAACACGGGTATCGAGGTAATCCTCGAGCAGTGACTCCAGCTCGGTCACGCTGGCGTCAGGAACGGGGCGAAGCGTGGGTGAGGTCGTTGACGGCTTCTTCCCCTCTACACCACCATTGTCAGTCACCTTGGGGACCAAGCTCTGGCGTACCAACTCTTCGGTCGCACGAACCGAGAGATCTCCAGAAATCAACTTGGCGAGCAGCTCATCTTGGGCCGCCGGTTGCACCAGACCCAGTAGGGCGCGGGCGTGCCCAGCACTGATTGTCCCCTTCGCCAGAGCGGCTTGCGCCGGATCACCCAACTGGAGGAGGCGCAGAGTATTGGTTACCGTGGCCCGACTCTTTCCCACTCTCAGAGCCACCTGGTCGTGGGTGAGATCAAAGTCATCGATGAGTTGTTGGTAGGCGGAGGCCTCTTCCAAAGCGTGGAGGTCAACGCGGTGGAGGTTTTCCACAATGGCCTGTTCTAGGCTCAGGCGGTCATCGGTTGATTCCTGGACCAAGACGGGAATGGTCGTCAAGCCGGCCAGAGCCGCAGCCCGCAAGCGGCGCTCCCCCGCAATGAGCTCATAATCAAAATCTTCACTATCACTGGGTCGCACAATAAGGGGCATGAGAACGCCCATCTCTTTGATCGACTCCGCGAGTGAGGAAAGTGAGACCGCGTCAAAAACTGCGCGTGGTTGAAAACGATTGGGAGTAATCGAAGTAATCTCGATCTCCCGTAGAGGACCCGAAGAATCACTCGTGACCGGCGTGGTTTCTTCACCCTCGGGGATGAGGGCACTCAGCCCTTTACCTAATCCAGTTTTTCTAGCCATTGCTAATCTCCTTTGCGAGTGCGACGTAGGCGATTGCGCCCTTCGACGATGGGTCAAACGACGTAATGGGTTGTCCGAATGATGGCGCTTCCGCCAATCGAACGGTGCGGGGGATGACGGTGGCGCAGAGCTCGTTCGGAAAGACCCGTGCCACTTCTTCCGATACATCCTTGGTCAAAGTATTACGGGGGTCGTGCATCGTCAGCACAACCTTAGAAATACGTAAGGTTTCGTTTAGGTTACGGCGGACCAGATCTACAATGCGTTGCAGTTGGGTCAAGCCCTCCAGGGCGTAGAACTCACACTGCACCGGCACCAAAATGTCGGTGGCCGCGGCGAAGGCGTTAATGGTGATCAGGCCCAGCGACGGCGGGCAGTCGATGAAGACGTAGTCGAAGTCACCATCGACTGAAGCTAGTGCCCTCTTCAGTCGTAGCTCTCGAGATATCACGGCGGTTAATTCCTGCTCAACGGCGGCGAGGTCCAAGGTCGCCGGGGCAACAAAGAGATTCGCAAAACCAGTGGGCTCGACAACATCGACTAGGGGAGTATCGGTGAGTAAAACGTCATACATGGAGCCATCAAACTGGCGAGCATCTACACCCACACCCGTAGTGGCATTCCCCTGGGGGTCAAGGTCGACGATCAGTACTCGATACCCTAAGTTAGCCAAGGCCGCACTGAGATTAATAGTGGTCGTGGTCTTACCAACGCCACCCTTCTGGTTCGCAACTGCGAAAATTCGCGTTACCTTTAGATCGGTCATTATCCTCATTCCGAGAAATCATTCAGCGCCACTCTGCGCAAGGGGATTGGGCCAATCTAACCCAGCTTTTAACCGCCCGTCAAGTATTTCTTGCAGCGGGAGCACTCGAGGACTGCCCGAAGGCTCGGGCATCACAACGCACTCGATGTTCCACGTGGAACTTATTCCTACGGATCCCCCTTCCTTATGGTTCTTTTTGAATAGTAGCTACGTCTGATAATCCCTGCGAATTCATCCTGTTGGCATACGTGATCAGATTTTGAAGGGCCGGAAGAACTTCTGAAATAGTGAGGAAGGTACGTGTCGCTTTCGATTAGGGCCTGGGAAGCCCTATCAAAATCATATTGGGAACACCACTATGGAGATAGTGGCTACGAGCGACTCGGAGAAGCCCCCGAGCGTAGGGACTGCGCTAGAAGTGTGTGGTGGGTGGCTTGTTTGAGTACAGCCCCACACCGGCAATGGGCCAATAGCCCCTTTTGGATAACTGTAATTTCACGAGTCAGTCGCGAATCTCGTGGTGCCCTTTCCTGAAATTGTCAGAGCCCAGCTCCTGTTGCAGCACTCCCCCTCCATCAAATTTTCCCACTGCTCCATAGGGAACTGTGGGCTGAAATTTCGAGATAGTAGCCACGCTGCTTCCGGGCCTAGGAGCCGCCTTCACCTTTTATGATGTGATGAAAATGTTCCACGTGAAACACTTTGAATACTCATTCTGGCAATAGCCGAGATTGCGGCCTATCCGTAGCAGTGGGTGCTGACGGGCGAATTCTTTCTCCCTGTGGCGCGTGAGCGTTTGGCTGGCTGTCGTGTTTGTAGTCCGAAATCCCCTACTACATCATCGGCTAGTCGTCCCTATAGATCCCTTGCTAAAGGTAGAGCGTGGGCTCCCACATACCACTAGAAGCGAGCGCTCAGGTCCTAGCCGTATCGTCCCAGCGATGCGAGCGCCGAAGATCGCCGTAGGTGATATCGAAAATTTCTTCCAGATACTCCCCCTGCTGTCACAGGATGAAGGGAGACCGACAAGAGCCCTTCGACCATTGAACCTAATTTCCAACAGCGTGTGTCCTCTTTCGACGCACCGAGCTGCCGTCACCGACGGGGTCCTGAGTACTGGCTCACCATATCGTTGATGAGGAATACCTGTCATTCTCTCCTTCCATCCCGAGCTCCTGGCTCGTGCGAGGCCTGTGGCCACGCCAGTGGGTCGCGTTTTGCGCAGACTCGGATATGGGTCTCCGAAGCACCACGAGTCAACAAATCACCGTAATGGTGGGCCACAACATTTCCGGATTTAGCTGAAGGGTAGCGGGGGACGCACTCCAAGGGATCGGGACGCAAGGTTCATCAGACGTAGAGCGAGGCGGAACTACCTTCTCTCTACACTAGATGGAGTACATGGAGCATCCTCAGCTTCATGAATTCCCCTACGCCATCTCTCCACTACAGCTTGCGGAATTTTGCTTGGTCTCGGGGCGATAGGGATGTTCCACGTGAAACATCTTGTGGTGGTAGTGGTAAAAAGTGCGACTTCGGCGATGATTTCACCTCATCAGATACACAGTCCCTAAAACCGACTTCTGGGAGTCGGAGCTCCGTCATGTCGAGACTACCGCCGATCAGAATCCACCTCACTCGACAAGGACGTAGCTACCTGACAACCGCCACCACTTGCTTGGCCCTCTGGAGAATGCCCTGACCTACCTTCCGTAGCCATTCCAGTAACGCTGGCTATCGTCCAGCGAGTCCCAGGGGGGCCCAACAGATTTTGACGGATATGCGACCAGAACCGGCAGCCGAGTACGCCAGGGTCGAGATCACCAGGGGTGTCAGCATCACCACGTGACGAGAGTGAGCCCCCACTCACCGTCCTGGCTCGCCTTACCGTGGCCACGGAGCCACCGTGACCCGATGGGCCTAGGGTTTCTTGTCTCCATACGTGCACGGTCTGATGGGTAGAGTAAGGCCATGGGTACTGCTTGGGTGGAATTGGACAAGAAGACTCGCCGGTGGCTGGCAGCATCTGCGCTGTGGGCTAGCTGCCTCCTCGTGGCCGCCGTGACCCTGCCGGTCTACGATGGCAGCTCTTCTCAAACCTTGGTCCAGGCCAACGGTGACAAGTTGGCCGTGATAGCGGCCATTCCACTGGCAACGTCACTTCTTACTATCTGGAGCATTCTGGTGAGACTGCAGCGATCACGATCAGGGGTCAGTAAATTCACGTGGACACTGGTTGCGTCGCTGTGCTTCTTTAGCTTCCTGGGAATCTTGACAATCGGCCCCTTCGTGGCTCCCGTCCCCATCTGTTTGTTACTAGGGCTGTCGGGGATCCGAGGAAGCGGTCAGGGCGAAGGCTTGAATTAACTCAGCTCGAAATCAAAGAATGGTGGGTCCAACAGGGGGCTGGTGGTGGACGTGGTCAACACGCCCCGGGCGACGAGACTGAGATACGTGGACCATATGTTCCACGTGGAACATGCTCGTTAAAATATCGGCGTCTTGCCCGGAACCCCATTTTTACGCGGATAGATCGAGGCGGTTTCTTTAAACTTCTCAATGATTTGGTAACCCGCCCCATCCCAGCGCTGGGCAATTGCCCGGAGACCTAGGGTCCCTAAACCAGCGTCGGGCCAGCGCTGTAGGGAGTCCGCATCAGGGGGTTCCGACACCAAGAGGATGCCGCCCACCTTTAAAAAACGTACAGCGCACTCGGCGGTCATTCCCGGGGGGCCAAAGGAACGAGCAGTCACTAGTTCGAAGGTCTCGGAAAATTGGGGGAGCCGAGCCACTTCTTCGGCACGGCCCGTAAAAACCTCACCAGTGCTAGGAGCACCCTCCCAGAGGAGGACCTCGCTGAGTAGGGCAGTCCTCTTGGTCATGGCGTCGAGTAGCAGACCTCGAACGCCCCAGTGCTCCAGAAGTACTAATCCCGGCAAGCCTCCGCCGCTCCCCAAATCCACAAAAGATTCTGGGGGCGAGTCTCTAACCGCCGACCACGATTCGGCGAAGCCGAGGGCGTGGGTAATGTGTGGCTCATAGGCATTCGGCCCTAAAAAGCCCCGCGCCCTCGATTCCTCGAGGGCGCGGATCAACCAATCTGAATTCACTTTACGTACTTACGCTGGTGCGACCACCACGAATCGGCGAGGGTCTTCGCCTTCCGATCGGGTAGCAACAGAGGCGTTGTCGGTCAGGGCATCGTGTACGGCCTTGCGGTCCGCAGATGACATTGGCTCCAGGGCACGCTCTTCTCCGCTGTCAATCACCTCTTGGGCGATTTGGGCGGCGAAGCGTCCCAGAGCTGCCACGCGGCGCTCGCGGTACTGAGCGACGTCAACCAGAATCCGGTCGGTGCGGGCAGGGCTCTTGGACTGCACCACGGTACGAGTGACTTCTTGTACCGCCTGCAGGGTGGTCCCGCGGGGCCCGACGAGAACGCCCAGCTCGGTCGGTGGATTGGCGTTAACCGCCAACTCAACCGTCTCAGCGTCAATCTCACGAACCGTGACTTCCGCCGTGAGATTCATCGCGGCCAGAAGACCTTCGAGGAACTCCTTACCGATCTTGGCCTGCTCGGCCAAACTAATTCCTTCTGCCATGTCCTTCTCCTTTTGTGGGCGGGGTGTTCTTTCTTTGGGAGCATCGGAAGATGTTCCATTTTGACGACGGCGGTTAGGGCGCTCATCACCCTGTCCCTCCGAAGACTTGGAGGACCCCTTACGGGCATCCGAGGATCCTTCACGTCGACCTTCGCCCGAGCGTCGCTCGGACTTGCCCTGGGGGCGACTCGTACGCTTGGGACGTGGGGTGGTGGGGCGAATGCGCGCTCGTACGCGGGCTTCGCCACGTACGCGACCGAACAAGCCCGCCTTCGGCTCGTCCAAGATTTCTACTTCGGCATCCGACGAGCCGACACCGAGGTGCAGTAGTGCCCTCTGCGTAGCCTCTTCTATATTTTTTCCTGTGGTTTCTACCCAATCCATGATCTATCGATCCTTTCGCTGACGCTTGGTTTTAGAGCGGGGGTGCTCTTTCTTGTTGAGACTTGAAGGTTGAGGGTTTTGATCTACCTTCTTCGGGGCCGCGGCGGCCTTAGCTCCGGACTTGGCTGATTCGGGGTTACTTACCCCGGTGCGAAACAAAACGTCTTGGGTAGCGATACGAACAGCCGTTGAAACAACCATGTACAGCACCACCGCAGCCGGAATGACGAAGTAGAAGTAGGCGAACAAAATCGGCATGATCTTCTGCATGGTTTCTTGTTGCTTCGGTACTACTTGACCCGCCTTCTTGTTCCGCGAGTTCATTTGCGACATTTGGAAGTACTGCAAACCTACCGCTACAGCAACAAATATAAAGAAGGGAATTGCCGCCAATGTAGTGGCATGCGCACTGAAAGGCTTGAGGGATAGGTCCATCCCAAATGCCTTAATTGCACCATGTGCTGATCGTAGATTTTCGTACATATGTGACGTCGTTGGTATGTAGCGTGGAAGGGAAACGGGGAGTGGGTGAGGGGTGGCCAAGGTCACTTGACCGGGCACCGTGTTCGAAAGACCCTTAATAACCGAGTACAAAATGAAGAGAAATGGTGCCTGGGCTACGACGGGAAGACAGCCACCCAGCGGATTGGCCCCTTCTTCCTTGTACAGCTTCATCATTTCTTCGTTCAGGGTTTGGCGATTCTCCGCCCCCTTGTACATCTGCTGAAGTTTCTTCATCTCCGGCTGCAAACGCTGCATGGCCATCATCGACTTCGTACTCTTCACCGTCAGGGGAGTCAGGGCGCCCATAATCACCAAGGTAAGGAGGGCAATGGCGACCGCATAGTTGGGTATGAGGCCATAGAAAAAGGCCAAAAGCCAACCAAAACCGTGAAAAATAGGCTGAAAAACTTGTCCGACAGAGTGCACGATCCCCGTTGTGGGGGCTGCGGTTAGGAAAAATGGCACGGGTTGATCAACCTTTTCTCTCGGGTACGAGGTCCACGCCGTGTGAACCCAGGGGATGGCAACGCAGTAGGCGACGTACCGTTAAATAAAGACCCCGCAATGCGCCGTGTTCCGCCACGGCTTCGCGACCGTAGGTAGAACAGGTGGGGTAGAAGCGGCAGGGCGAAGGGCGATGTGACGTTAACGATTGATACAAACGAAAGCACTGATCTAGTGAGGTGGCCAGTGGCGAGCGATTACTGGTAGCAGCCAGCGCTTCGAAGGGCGCTTCGCAGTTGTTCTCTAAGTTGGTCATAAGTTAGTTCCTTGGTAGCAAAACCACACTTGATCAGGTATAATCCCTGTCCGCAGTGGGGTTGAATTTCGTCCATCAGGCTACGCAGACGGCGGCGAATGGTGTTGCGTTCCACCGCGTTGCCAACGGCCCGGCCAATAGCAAAGGCCACGAGAAACTCCTCTGACAGCTCGTTCGACGCCACAAAATGAACGCGGATCGAGCCCGAACGACCTCGTCCCGTGGGGGAGGTCAATCGGACGAACTGCCGGTGGGAGTGCACCCGCCCCGGCACGACGAATCAGACCGTCAGCGAGTGACGACCCTTGTCGCGACGCGATTTCAGCACGGCGCGGCCAGCACGAGTCCTCATGCGGGCACGGAAGCCGTGTGTTTTCGCACGCTTTCGGTTATTTGGTTGATATGTACGCTTCACGAGAACCTCTTCTCAAAACTTGGTTTCTATCGACGCTGAGTCCCCTGGGGACGAAGCTCGATACCACGAGAAGCGAGTCTATCGCTTCGCGTGAGTGTCCATTGGCACGACGTGGATTTTTCGTGTATGGTGACGCTCCCAACGTTACGGTGGAGACCGAAAAACGGTGTGGAAAAGCCTGTGGAAAGGAGGTCAGAACCCTGTGGATAACTTACTAGACGACAACGCTGATCTCTGGATAGACCTCCAGCAAGCCATACGAAATGGGGTTTCTGAGGCTTCGTGGCAAGCTGGCCTACACGCCCTGACCCTTGTGTCTATTTCTAGCGATATCGCAACCTTCGGATTGCCCAATCAGGTCCAACTCAACCGCATCCAACAGCGCTATACCACCCTCATCGAGCAGAAATCCCGGGATCTCCTCGGTCCCGACCTACGCACCGCCTTCGTAGTCGTGACGAGCTCCACTCCGAGCGTGGCGTCTGTTGCGACAACAGCAGCACCCGCCGTGATAGCCAGCCCGAGACCCGCCACGGTCACAGCTGATCGCGAACCCCGTCTTGATCCAAGGATGACTTTTGACACCTTTGTACCGGGTAACTCCAATCGCCTCGCCTTCGCTGCGGCCCAAACCGTCGCCGAAACACCCGGCCGTGCTTACAACCCGCTGATGGTGCACGGCAACTCGGGCTTGGGCAAGACCCACCTCCTTCACGCCATCGGCAACTACATACGTGAGAACTATCCGGAAAAGCGAGTCCTCTACGTTTCTACAGAAACCTTCCTCAATGACTTCATTCGCGCTATTCAGGCTCGCACCCAGATGGCTCTGCAGGCCCGCTACCGCGAATGCGACGTCTTGTTAATTGACGACATTCAATTCATGGAGACACGGGGGGATAGTTTTCACGAGGAGATCTTCCACACCTACAACACCCTCCACGGACAGGGTAAGCAGATCGTGCTCACCTCGGACCGGGCACCAAAGAACCTCACCGGCCTGCAAGACCGATTTCGCAGTCGGCTCCTTCAGGGCCTCATCACCGAAGTCGACCAGCCGGACCTGGAAACACGTATCGCAATTCTCCGCTCCAAGGCCGAGGCTGATGGAGTGGTGCTTCCGACTGATGTCATCGAATTTATTGCCAGTCGTGTTCGCGACAACATTCGTGAACTCGAAGGCTCCATCACCATGCTGCGGGCTCACGCCAATCTTCGCCAAGAGCCCATCTCACTGGCCCTAGCCCAGAAGTATCTCGTTCACCTCGGCCACGAAAAGGTGGCCTTGAAGCCGGACACCATCCTGGCGGCCGTGGCCGCATATTACGGGATCTCCGCGGAGGACATCCAGGGCCCCAAGCGGCTGCGTCCTATCGTCCACGCACGTCACGTCGCCATGTATCTCATGCGAAACCTGTTGAATGATTTCTCGTATCCCATGATCGCCAGAATTTTCGACAATCGCAATCACACCACCGTGATTTCTGCCGTTGAAAAGGTCCAAAAACAGCTCACTAGTAATGGTGACATGCTCACCCAGATCACTGCACTTCGCCAGCAGTTGCGAGGAGACTCTGAATAACTCTGTGGAGAAAGTGGGTATAGCCGTGTGTTCTTGATGTGTTCCAATGAACACTTACGCACATCACGTGAAGGTTTAATCCGCAAGGTTTCAGGAATTACACCCACTCCTGTGAATTATCCACTGGCGAGTTTAGTACGATTTATCAGGGACTTTAAAAAGTTAGACACAATCCACAGCCCTACTACTACTTAAGAATTATTCACAAACTTATACACGGCGTAACCTCAGAGCCAACGAAAGGGTTTTCATGAAGTTCAAATCAGAACGCGACCTCCTTGTTGAAGCACTCACCGGAGCTTCGCGAGTCGTCTCTACTCGATCACCCGGGGCCACCTCGGGAATACTCCTCACCTTGACCGGTAACCACCTCACCATCACCGGTACTGATCTTGACATCACGGTACGAACCTCCGTAGACGTCATTGGTTACGAGGACGGATCTACGGTCGTACCCGCTCGTCTTATTACCGACGCCGTTCGCTCACTCTCCTCGGGTGCTGTGACACTGGCTGCTAAAGATGACACCGTCGAGATTTCCCTCGACCGAGCAAAATTCTCGCTACGCACGTTTTCTTTCGTTGATTACCCCAAGCTCCCACCAATCCCGGCGGCCACGACCACCCTCGCCGCTTTGGAATTAGTCCAGGGCTTAGCGCAGGTGGTGAAGGCCTCGAGTAACGATGACGCTCGCCCCCTACTCACTGGTGTGCTGTTTACCCCAGAGGGCAGCGGCCTACGATTGGTCGCCACCGACTCCTACCGACTGGCCATTCGCGATCTGGTCGGGGTGGTGAGTGTGGTGTCGAATCGCGATCTGCTCGTCCCAGCCAAGGCTCTCGCTGAACTACAGCGCGCCGCGAGCAATCTGGCGCTCGACGCCGAAATAGGTGTCGCTCTTTCGGATGCCGAAATTTGTTTCATCGCCGGAAACACCGCGATATCTTCCCGCCTAATCGACGGCAACTACCCGGACTATCGCCAGCTGATTCCCGCCAGTTACCCCAACCAGCTTCGCGTGGCCAAGGACACCCTGTTGGTGTCGTTAAAGCGCGCGAAATTGCTGGCTAACGACCAAACCTCCTCCGTGCGTTTGACCTTGAGGTCAACTGGTGTTGACATAACGACCCAAAGCCACGACAAGGGCGAAGTTACCGACAGCGTTGACGGCGACTACAGCGGAGAAGAACTCACCATTGCTTTCAACCCCACTTTCTTTATCGAGGGCGTCGAAGCAGTGTCGGGAGATGAAATAGTGCTGGAAACATCCGACTCGACTAGGCCCGCCATGATCCACGGTGTCGACGACGAGCACTATCGCTACCTCCTCATGCCCGTACGTGTGCAGTAGGCCGGATCACCGCGGGTGGGTCTTCAACAGTTAGAGCTTCGTAACGTTCGGCGCTTTAGTCACTATCTTTTGCAACCCGACCCCGACGCAGTCACCGTTCTTCTGTCGTCCAACGGCACCGGAAAAACAACCATCCTCGAGGCCGTGTACGCCCTCGCGACGGCGGGCTCTTTTCGAACCAGTGCGGCTAGCGACATGATTACGACCAACGCCACCCTCGCCGAAGTCCACGGCGTGGTGATGAATGATCACCGGCGAGTGGGCATAGACCTCACCCTTGCTCGAGGGGCTCGCAACGTGACTAAAAAAATGTTGGTGAACGGACAGCGCCCACGCAGCCGGGCCGACCTGGCGGCGGCCCTGCCCATCACCATCTTTACGCCGGAGGGTGTCGACATGGTGCGCCACGGCCCCGATCAGCGCCGCGCCTTTTTGACCACCTTGATCACCGATGTAGACCTCACGTCGGGCGAAGTGGTGGAGCGCTTTGAACGCACCCTGCGTCAACGTAACGCCCTTTTACGTGCACTGCGCGGGGTCGTGCCCCACGGCGCGGAACGCGACGAGTTGGCGGTATGGACCTCTGATTTTGTGGCGGCCAGTGAGAATTTGGTCGCGAAACGCCAGCGAATAGTCAAAGAAGCCGCCCCCCTGGTGCAGAGCTACTACGAAGAGCTGGCCCGTGAAGGTTCGCAGGTGGGTGTTCGTTACGAGGAGTCCTGGACCGGAGAACTCGGATCCGCTCTCACTCGAGCGCTCGGGGATGATGTTCATCGTGGCTACACGACCCTTGGGCCACATCGCGACGATATTGTGATCACCCTGAACGGTCGTGACGCCCGGCGCCAAGCGTCGCAGGGCGAGCAGCGTTGCCTGGCCCTCGCGCTACGACTCGCGGGTCACGAACTGGTGATACAACACCGCAACGTCCAACCGCTCCTGCTGCTCGACGACATTTTTTCCGAGCTCGACCCCCGACGCAGTGACCGGCTGCTCTCTCTCTTACCGGTGGGTCAAACTCTCGTAACGACGGCCTCCCCACTCCCTAGTGGCCTCGCCGCCGCCGCCATCGTGGATGTGACGAAGGAATTGACGTGAGTAGGTACACCGACGGTCCCCTACCGCTTCGACTCAGCCTCCAGAAACTCGCGCGGCGTTACCGAAAGATCGATCTTGAAGCCATCGACATCATTCGCCATCGTTGGGTGGAGACAGTGGGCCCCGTACTCGCGGCGCGCTGCACGCCGAGCGCCGTTCGTGACGGCGTCCTCGTGGTGAGCGTGCCATCGGGGGCCTTTGCCCAGCGCGTGAGTCGTGACGAGAGGATGATTTTGGAACACCTCGCCGACCTCGGTAGTTCCGCTCCTCGCTCGGTTCGAGCGATCGTAGAAAACTAAGAAAATACTTGAGATATTCGACCGTTGGGGCACGAAAGTGTCACTACCGTCGGGTAGGATTTATGGGAGTCAAGGTGTTTTTTCACCCCACAATTTACGACGACAAAATCAATTGAAAGGATGGCTTCGTGGCCGAAAAGACCAAGGGGTCCTCTAGCTATGGCGCCAGCGACATCACAGTTCTTGAAGGACTAGATCCAGTACGCCTGCGCCCGGGAATGTATATCGGTTCAACCGGCCCCGCCGGCCTCCACCACCTGATCTGGGAGGTCGTTGACAACTCCGTTGACGAGGCCATGGCCGGGCACTGCACGCGCATTAGCGTCACGCTGAAGGCCGACGGTAGTTGTCGCGTGAGTGATGACGGACGCGGTATTCCAACCGACAACCACCCGGCCTACCCCGGTAAGTCAGCCGCGGAAATAGTCCTCACCGTTTTGCACGCCGGAGGAAAGTTTGGCGGCGGCGGGTACAAGGTCTCGGGTGGTCTCCACGGCGTGGGAATTTCCGTGGTCAACGCCCTCTCAACGCACCTGCTGTTAGAAATCGACCGAGAGGGCAAGCACCACGAATTGGTCTTTGCCGATGGCGGTCGCCCTCAGGGGAAATTAAAGGTCACCGGCGACGCCCCGAAGAACCGCACGGGAACGACCGTTACCTTTACTCCCGACCCAAAAATTTTTGACGAAACAGAATTCCGCGCGCAGACGGTCCTGGAGCGTCTGCAGATCATGGCCTTCTTGAACAAGGGTCTCGAGATCGTTTTCACCGACGAGCGAAGCGGCCGGGAAATGAAGGAAACCTTTAAGTACAACGGGGGCGTGGCCGACTACGTTCGCCACCTCAACGCGTCAAAGGAATCCCTCTTCCGCAAAGTCGGGGTGTTTGAAGTCAGCGAAGAAAACCAAGAAGTGGAAGTGGCGTTCCAGTGGAACACCGGCTACCACGAATCCATCCACTCCTTCGCCAATGGTATTTCCACCATTGAGGGCGGTATGCACGAGGTGGGTTTTCGAACGGCCCTGACCGGCGTCGTGAACAAGTACGCACGCAAACGCAACCTCTTGAAAGAGAAAGAGGAGAACCTCACGGGTGACGACATCCGTGAAGGCCTCACGTGCATTGTTTCGGTGCGACTCACCGAACCACAGTTCGAGGGTCAGACGAAGGCCAAGTTGGGCAACGTGGCCATGCGATCTCTGGTGGAGCGAGTGACCAACGAAAAACTCAACGAGTGGTTAGAGGAAAACCCCAAGGAGGGTGGTCAGATCGTCGCTAAGTCGATCCAGGCCTCACGAGCCCGCATGGCCGCTCAGCAGGCCAAGGCCCTCACCCGTCGGAAGAATTCGCTCGACGGGGCCGGTCTACCGGGCAAGCTCGTTGATTGCTCGTCGCGCGATCGCCGTGAGTGCGAGCTCTTCATTGTCGAGGGTAACTCCGCCGGCGGTTCCGCCAAGGACGCCCGCGACCCTCGCAATCAAGCCATCCTTCCCATTCGAGGAAAGATTTTGAATGTCGAAAAGGCGCGCACCGACAAAATCCTCAAGAACACCGAAATCCAGGCCCTGGTGGCCGCCATTGGTGCCGGTGTCGAGTCGGACTTTGATGTGTCGAAAATTCGATACGACAAAATCATTCTGCTGGCCGACGCCGACGTCGACGGCAGTCACATCCGCACCCTGCTCTTGACCTTCTTCTTCCGCCAAATGAAGACCCTGGTTGACGAAGGACACGTGTACGTGGCTCAACCACCGCTGTACTCGACGCTGGTGGGAAAAGAGAAGGTCTATCTGCGCGACGACGCAGCGAAGGCGGCCTTCCTTCTTAACAAGCCCGACCACAAGAACGACTTCGCTCGCCTGAAGGGTCTGGGTGAAATGGACTACGACGAACTTCAAGAGACCACCATGGACCCGACCAAGCGCGCCCTCCTGCAGATCACCGTGGAGCAGGCCGCCCTCGCGGACGAAGTGTGTTCCATCTTGATGGGCGACGACGTGCCGCAACGCCGTCACTTCATTCAAACCAACGCAAAGGATGTGCGCTTCCTAGACATCTAGGACGCGGGAGAAACTTATGGCACGCAAGAAGAATTCTGACGAAGCAGTCACCCCCGCAACCGAGCCCGTTCTCGGTTACATCGAACCCATTGAGATCAACCTCGAGATGGAGCGATCCTTCCTCGAATACTCGATGTCGGTCATCGTTTCACGAGCCCTACCGGACGTACGAGACGGCTTGAAGCCGGTTCACCGTCGTATTTTGTACTCGATGTTCGACCAGGGTTTACGGCCCGATCGACCGCACACCAAGTGCGCGAAAGTGGTCGGCGAAGTGATGGGTACCTACCACCCACACGGCGACAGCGCCATCTACGACGCGCTGGTGCGTATGGTGCAGGACTTTGCGATGCGGCACCCCTTGATCGACGGTCACGGAAACTTTGGTGGCACCGGCGCCGACGAAGGCGCCGCCGCGATGCGCTACACGGAGTGTCGCCTGGCCCCGCTCGCGCTCGAGCTGATGGACTCAATTGACGAAGAGACGGTGGACTTCGAGCCGAACTACGACAACTCGACCCAGCAGCCAACGGTCATGCCGTCGCGCTACCCCAACCTCCTGGTCAATGGCTCGCAGGGCATCGCCGTGGGCATGGCGACCAAGATCCCACCCCACAATCTGGGCGAAGTCATTGATGCCACCCTGCACTTGTTGGCGAATCCCTCGGCGACCGACGACGACTTGATGGCCTTCGTGAAGGGCCCCGACTTTCCTACCGGAGCTCAGATTCTGGGGCGCCAGGGAATTCTCGACGCCTACCGCACCGGTCGTGGTTCGATCAAGATGCGCGCGGTCGCCGAGATTGAAGAAGTGCGCGACAGCGTGAGAATTGTCGTCACCGAATTCCCCTACGAAGTATCAGTGGAGACCATCGAGGAGAAAATTCACGATCTCGTGAAATCCGGCGAACTCGACGGCATTGCCGAAGTGCAAAACGACTCGGCCAACCGTAAGTCACGCCTCGTCATTCGCCTGAAGCGTGACGCCAACGCCAACGTGGTCTTGAACAAGTTGTACAAGATGACCACGCTCCAGACGACCTTTTCGGTGAACTTCTTGGCCCTGGTCGACGGCGTGCCGCGTCAGCTGACCCTGCAAAAGGCCCTCCAGCACTACATCGACCACCAGGTCGAGGTCATCACGCGCCGCACGCAGTACCGTCTGCGCAAGGCCGAGGCGCGAGCCCACATCGTCGAGGGCCTCTTGAAGGCCATTGACATGCTGGACCTGGTCATCGCCGCTATTCGTGGTTCCGATGATCGTTCGGCGGCTCGAACCGCCTTGATGGCGGCCCCCTTCGAATTCTCCGAAGAGCAGGCCAATCACATTTTGGACATGACCCTCGGTCGCCTCACGCGCATTGGCCGCAGTGAGCTCGAAGAGGAAATGAGCAAGCTGCGCGCCATTATTAGCGAGCTGCTGTCGATTCTGGCCGACAGCGTGAAACTGCGGGGAGTCATCTCGGACGAAATAACCGTCATCCGCAACAAGTACGCCAACGAGCGACGCACGCAGATTGTCAATGATCCGGGTGAACTCGGAACCGAGGACTTGATTGACGACGAGGAAATCGTTATCACCATGACCCAAGCGGGTTACGTGAAATCGGTCCAGACGGCGGCTTTCCGCACGCAGGGTCGCGGCGGTCGTGGAGTACAGGGCGCCAAGTTGAAGGACGAAGACTTCGTCGACCAGATTCTCTACACCACCACCCACGCCTACTTGCTCATGTTCTCCAACCGCGGCCGGGTATTCCGTCTGCGGGGACACGAGATCCCGATGAAGGAGCGAACGGCTAAGGGAACGGCCATAGTGAATCTGCTCAACCTGCAGCCCAACGAGCGCATCCAGGCCATCGTGACGACGCGGGACTTCCCGAAGGATAAGTTCCTGGTCTTCGCCACCGCCGACGGAACCGTCAAAAAGACGGCCTTTAGCGAATACGACAAGTCGCGTCGTGAGGGCTGGATCGCCATCAAACTGCGCGACGGGGACGAAGTCGTGCGCGTGGTGGCCACCTCGGGCTCGGACGACCTCATGATCGTCACCTACCGCGGCACGGCTATTCGCTTCGCCGAGGGGGAAGTGCGAGAAGTGGGTCGGGACTCGACCGGCGTACGGGGTATTCGTCTCAAGGCTGACGATAAGGCCATTTCGCTCGACGTCGTTCGCGACGACGCGGATCTCCTACTGGTGACCGACTCCGGTTTCGGTAAGCGCGTAAAAATCGAACGCTTTAATCGGCAGGGTCGTGGCGGCCAGGGCGTGCGGGCCATCAAGCTCTCCGCCGCGCGCGGTTTCGTGGTGTCGGCCTTTATGGCGGCGCTGCGTGACGAGATCCTCCTGGCGTCGAGTGGCGGAGTATTGATCCGCACGAAGGCCAAAGAAATCTCATCGCAGGGTCGTGACGCTACGGGCGTTCGGGTGATGAACCTCGACGATGGTCACACGGTCGCCACCGCCGCCCTCGTACCGCCGGAAGACGACGAGGACGAGACGGCTACTAGTTAGCTCGTGCGGCGCGCCCAGGCGCGGCGCAGGACCGCCAGCATGGCGTCGGGCCCCTGGGCCCCGGACAGCATAAATTTCCCATCCACGAGTAGGGCGGGTACGCCGCCGATCCCGAGGTCGAGGGCCTCGTCTTCGTCGCGACGAACTTCGTCCTCGTAGTCGCGGGATGCGAGCATCGCCGCCGCTCCGTCCACGCCTGATTTTTCGGCCACGGCAATCAGAGTCTCGTGCGTGCTGATGCGCTGGGCTTGACAGAAGTAGGCGTCGAAGAGATTCTCCACCGTCTCGGGCCCCCGGCCTTGGGCTTGAGCCAAGGCAATGAGGCGGTGGCCGTCGAAAGTGTTGGAGTGCTGAGCACCCGCTAAGTTCCACGTCATACCGAGCTGCGCGGCGTCAGCCTCCATGCGCCGATGTACGGCCTGGGCCTTTTCAACCGGCATGGAGTACTTGGTGGCCAGCAACTCGGCGAGGGGCCGGTCGTACGAATCACGGGCGTGGCGATCGAGTTCGAAGGCGCGGTGTCGAATGACAATGTCACCGCGGTGCTCAAACTCATCGAGGGCCCGCGTGAGTTGACGCATGCCGAGGTAACAAAAGGGACACACAATGTCACTCCAGATGTCGATGACCATGGGGGAGCTCACCGCTAAATCTTCGCATACCGCGAGTGGGAATAGAGCAGACTGTGGGGGTGACCACTCGCACCCTGACCGCCGACGAGGCCGTCCAACTGTTGACGACGACGGATTCACTGGGCCTCGGACTCGGTCCGGCCAATCCCCACGGCCTGCTCGCCGCTCTGTCGCGTCGTGATGACTGGGAAAACCTCACGGTGGCTTCGGCCCTCGTGCTCGGCCTCTTTGACCTATTCGCCCACCCTGGGGTCCACAGTCGGTCTGGCTTCTTTGGTCCGGCCGAGCGTTTTCATCTGGCCACTGGTGCCGACGTGCAACTAGTTCCGGCGGGTTTTCGCCAGTTCGCGACCATCTTGGAGAAGTCCGCGCCGCGCGTGATGATGGTCCAAGCGACCACTCCCGACGAGCAGGGTTTCGTGAACCTCTCGCTCCACCACGGAGCCACCTACCGTGAGTTGCTGCGCGCAGGTCGCGACAGCCAGCGCTTGTTGATGGTCGAGTGCTCGCCGCACTTTCCCCGCACCGCCAGCCTCGCGGAATATACGAACCAGATCCACGTCTCGGATATTGATGTCCTGGTGATGGGTGACGAACACCCCTTCGAACTACCCGGTGAAGTGGCGACGCCGGAGGACGAGCTCATCGGCGCGCACGCCCTCGCCTTCATTAGCCCCACGGCGACGATCCAAACGGGCATCGGCGCCATCCCCTCGGTGGTGGCGGCGTCATTGGCTACCCGGTCGGGCGGTTCCTACGGAATTCACTCCGAAATGTTCACCGAGGGCCTCTGGCAACTGCACCTGGCCGGCAAGGTGAGCAACGCCCACAAGGGCCTCTACGACGGAGTGTCGGTGACCACCTTCGCCCTGGGCCCGGCCGCGATGTACCAATGGCTCCACAACAACCCCCTGGTGGTCTTTGCCCCGGTGCACATTGTGAACGACCCCACGGTGATAGGCCGCAACCACGCCCTGGTGTCGGTGAACGGCGCCATCGCGGTTGACCTCTTTGGTCAGGTGGTTGCGGACTCGGTGGCGGGCCGTCAAATCTCGGGAGTCGGGGGTCACGAGGATTTTGTGGCGGGCGCGGAACTCGAGATTGATGACGCTTCGCTGATTTGTTTACGTAGCACGATCGAGATTGACGGGGTTGTGCACAGTCGTATTAGCGCCCAACTGCCCTCGGGTTCCGTGGTCGCCACCCCCCGTCACCATACGGCGGTGGTGATTACCGAATACGGCTCGGCCGACCTCCGCGGACTCACCGTTCGCGAACGGGCCCGATCCTTGGCTAGCATTGCTCACCCCCAGTTTCGCGATGACCTCCTGATCGCAGCTGACCAGCTAGGACGCTAAGTGCTTATTGTTCGTGAATTAGGAATTGAAATCGGCGCGCGCCGAATCCTCCAACCCATCTCCTTTACCATTGGCGACGCCGAAAAAGTTGGCATCGTCGGCCGTAACGGAGCCGGCAAGTCCACCATGCTGGCCTGTCTCATCGGGGCCGCTGGCGAACACCTGCGCGTGACCGGTGAGGTGCAACGATTTGGCACTTGGGCGCACTTGCCGCAGGACCCCGTACCCGGCGGTCTCGGGACGGAGCCCATCGGCTTGTCCCACGTGCTCTCAGCGCGCGGTCTCGACGTCATCGACGCCGATATGCAACGCTCGCGTAAGGCCATGGCCGAAGACCCCAGCGAAGAGAACATCCATACCTTCAGTGAGCTCGAAGAACGTTTTCGTGACCTCGGTGGCTACGAGGCCGAATCGGAAGTTGCTCGACTGGCGGCCGGTCTAGGTCTCGCCGAAGAATTTCTCCTCGAGGACCTCGACACCCTCTCGGGGGGTCAACGCCGACGCATTGACCTCATGCGCGTTCTCTACGAGCGACCCGACACTATGGTGCTGGACGAACCCACGAACCACCTCGACAAGTCGGCGAAGCGTTGGCTCTTTGACGAACTCGAGCGATTTCCGGGCACCGTGCTGGTGATTAGTCACGACCTGCCCCTCTTGGACAAGGCCATTGACAAGGTCTTGTCCCTGCGCGAGGGCCAGCTACGTGAATACAAGGGTAACTACACGAAGTTTCTCGAACAAGAAGAAACAACTCGCCTGTCCGAAGAAAAGACCGCCTCGCGCCAGGACGCGGACATTGACCGTCTGAAGAACTTGGCGAACTCCATGCGTGGACAGACCGCCACCCGAGCGCGCCTGGCCAAGGTTCTCGACCATCGCGTGGATCGTCTGCAGGGCGAGCGGATTGAGGTGACCAAGCAGGAGCGCAAGGTAGTCTTTCGCCTGCCGAAGCCGCCGCGCTCGGGTGACGTCCCGCTCACCGCCGAAGGCATCAGCGTGCACTACGGCGACCAGCAAGTGCTCAAGGGCGTGAATTTCATCACGCGACGCGGGGATCGCATCTTGATCGTCGGCCGCAACGGGGCTGGCAAGTCGTCACTGCTGCGCTGTGTGGCGGGGACGCAAATCCCCCAGTCCGGTGCGGTCACCCTCGGTGCCAACGTGACGCTCGGATACTTCGCCCAGGAGCACGAGCAGCTGGATATGCAAAAGACCGCCCTCGAACACCTGGCCAACGCCACCGTTGTTACCGAAGTCGAGCGTCGTAGTTTGCTCGGCGCCTTTGGTCTGAAGGGTGGCGCGGCGCACCAACTCCCCGGCACTCTCTCGGGTGGGGAGCGCGCGAAGTTGGCCATGGCCATGTTGGCCGCCTCGGACGCCAACGTCCTGGTGCTGGACGAACCCACTAACAACCTGGACCCCGCGAGCGTGGACGCCATTGGCCTCATGATGCGCTCGTGGTCGGGGACCATCATTGCGGTCAGTCACGAACGCGGCTTCGTCGAAGCGATGGAACCCACCCACGCCGTACTGCTGCCCGAGGAATATTTCGATATTTGGCGCGACGACTACATGGACCTGATCGAACAACGCTAGGCGGTCGCCTCGCGGTTGATCTGGGGGTTCATGCGAAAACCGGGTTGACGGTTCATAATTTCTCGCCGAGCGATGGTCATCTTGTGTACTTCGTCGGGGCCGTCAGCGATGCGCAGCGTTCGAATACCCGCGTACATGTGAGCTAAGGGGAAGAACTGCGTGACACCGGCGGCGCCGTGAACCTGGATGGCGCGGTCAATGACTTTGAGGGCCATGTTGGGAATGGCCACCTTGATGCCGGAAATTTGCGTCGCCGCCGACTTGTTGCCCACGCTGTCCATGAGGTGCGCGGTGTGCAGAACGTACTGGCGGGCCATGTCGATTTCAATACGTGATTCCGCAATCCAGTCCTGAATGAGACCCTTGTGAGCGAGGCTGCTGCCGAAGGTGCTGCGTTCGAGGGAGCGGATCACCATGAGCTCGAGGGCGCGCTCGGCGACGCCGATGGTCCTCATGCAGTGGTGAATACGCCCCGGACCGAGGCGGGCCTGAGAGATCGCGAAGCCACTGCCCTCCTCGCCGAGGAGGTTATCGACGGGTACGCGTACGTCCTGGTACACAACTTCCGGGTGACCGCCGCGGTCGCTGTAGCCAAAGACGTGGGGGTCGAGGCCCAACGAGACCCCGGGGGTGTCGCGTGGAACCACGATCATGGATTGCTGGGAGTGTCGCGAGGCTGCGGGGTTGGTCTTACCCATAACGATGAGCACCTGGCAGCGTTCGGCTCTGGCCCCCGAGCTAAACCACTTACGACCATTGAGCACGTACTCGTCACCGTCGCGCACGATGGACAGGCCAATGTTGGTCGCGTCGGACGAGGCGATATCGGGCTCGGTCATGGAAAAGGCGCTACGGATTTCCCCGGCCAGCAGGGGTGCGAGCCACCGCGCCTTGACTGACTCGGAGCCGTAGAGATTGAGTATTTCCATGTTCCCGGTGTCGGGGGCGTTGCAGTTCAGGGCCTCGGAGGCGAACGAGACCTTCCCGAGCTCCTCGCTAATCGGGGCGTAGTCGAGATTAGATAAGGGAGTTCCGGGACTGTCGGCTCGCAGGTGGGGCAAAAAGAGATTCCAGAGGCCACGGCTGAGGGCCGCTGATTTCAATCGGTCGAGCACGGGGGGGTAGCCGTCGACGCCGATCTCGCCGAGTTCTTGGTAGTAGGTCTCTTCAGCGGGGTAGATGACCCCGTCCATGAAGTGGCGAACTTCTTCGAGGGTCTCGTGGCCCTTCGCGGTGAATTGATACGGCACGATTACTACCTCCACTGGCCTTACATAAAGTATGTAACTTGAGGTTAGCGCTGAAGGCGAGGCGCCCTCGGCTCTTGGCCCTAGGGGTGAGCTTCGAGGACTAGTTCTGGTCCCAGGACGCGTAGCCGCGCCGAGCCCGAGCGCAGCAGGCTGAGCGCATCCGTGACAGCGCTGCGGCGCCAGGGCACATCCAGGCGGGTGGGTTCGTGGCGAAAGAACTTCACGAGGTCGCGGTGGCTGGCGAGAAAGTTGGCCGAGATGCGCCACTGGTGGGCGGTATAGCGAACATATATTTTGGCCAGCGTGAGGAGGAGACCTAGTTCGCCGTCGGCCACGTCAGCGTCGGGTACTCGCAACTCGTCGGCCGGAGCCGACGCTGAGTTTTCGATGGCGGCCCAGAGCAGTTGGTGGTCCTCGCTGCTCAGTTGGGCCGGCGTGCGGCCGAGGCGCGAGACCAGCGCCGCCAAGGTGGCCGGTGGTCGTTGAATGATTTCGATGGCGCTGTCCTGGTGAACGACCGCGTTACGCGGCACGTTGAGGCGACTGGCAATGTCGTCACGAGCGGCGAAAAAGTACTGCGCGCGCATCTGTTCGAGAGCGGTGCCGCGGTGCAGGACCTTGGCCTTCCACCACACCATCTCGCGGTCAGTGTGGCCGACCGTCGCGAGCTGCCAGGCGCACTCCTCGTGGAGGGCTTCGAGGCGATCACAAAAAATCAAGTCCCGGGTCAGCTCGTCCGTGATGTCAAAGAGGTGAATGACGTCATTGGCGGCGTAGTCGAGGGCCCGCTCGGGAATCGGGCGAATCGTCCAGTCACGCACCTGTTCGCTCTTGTCGAGCTCGAGGTCGAGCAGGGCCGCGGCCAGCCCCTGCAGGGAGGTGGAGGCAAGGCCCAAGAGTTGGGCGGCGAGTTCAGTGTCGAAGGTGAATCGCGGTAGTGAGCCGACGGCTTCGAGGAGGAGGGGCAAGTCGTTGGACCCCGCGTGCAAGATGGCGACGGCCTCGGAGGCGAAGAGATCGGTCAGCAGACCGAGGTCAACCGAAAAGGGGTCCACCAGGATGATGAAACTGGGCCAGGCAATTTGGACCAAGGCGAGGCGAGCGACGAAGCTCTTGTTCTGAAGAAACTCACTGTCGATGGCGTAACGCGGCTCGTCGGCGTAGGTGGCGAGGATTTCGGCGAAGCGCCCGCTACTGGTCACGTATTCGTAGGCGACTTCTCGGTGGCTCATATCAACTCACTGCTGGTAGGTACTTTCGAAGCGGCGCGAGTGCTGCTCGTCATCGTTGCTTAGAGCGTACCGAGCGAGCACCGGTGTCGCTATTCCTGACCGGCTAATTGGCCAAAGAGTGAGACCATTTCATCGAGTGAGAATTCCATGGAGGCGCGACCGACCTGAAACTCGTAGCGCTGAAGCTTCGTGCCCTCGCTGGTGGAGCCCCGCAGGGTCATAACGCCCTGTTCGCGGATGATGCGTCGGACCCGTCGATCCATCTGGGCGGCGGTGGCGCTGAAGCGTAGGTGCATGAGCGGACTACGTACGTCCTGAGGGAGAACGTCGAGCCCCTCGACATCTCGAAGTTTCTTAGCGAGGGCGCGGGCTCGTCGGTAGTACGCGGGCATATCGCTGCTGCGACTAAGGACGCTGAGCGCCGACGCGGCGTAGGGCCAGAGCATGTAGGGGCGGCCGCCGTGGCGCGTGCGCCAGAGCGACACCTCGTCGATGATGTCGGCGGGTCCCGCGACGCAACTTCCCGAAATTCCCCCCAGCCCCTTGTAGAACGAGACGTAGACGGTGTCGAAGAGCGCACAAATATCCGCGATGGACTTCTGAGCGCTGGCCGCGTAATACGGAGCGGCTTCCCAGAGTCGCGCCCCGTCGAGATGCACGGCGACGTCGTTGCTACGAGCCCAGGCCACCTGAGCTGTCAACTGCGTCCAGGTGGGCAGGTAACCACCGATATCGCGTTGGGGGAGTTCGAGCAGGAGCGCCCCAATTGGCAGCGGGAGGGCGCGCAGACTCGCGAGGCTGACGGGTGCCTCGTCGGAGCCACCGTTGGCGAGAACCTCTTCGAGTCCGTGGAGCAGCGCGAAGGCGTTTTCTTCGTGCGTGCGCAAGTGACCCAGCGAATGAAAGGCCACCCGCGGGTTTCCTCTTCGATCGGTGAGAACGCGCAGCGTCGTTTGCTGGGTCATGATGCCGGTCGGTAAAAAGAGGGCCTTCTCCTTACCCACGATGCGGGCAACTTCCTCCTCGAGTTCACGAACAACGCCACCGTCACCGTAGACGTCCATGGTCGCGTTCTCGGGAATCTGCGCGAGTAACGAACTCGTAGTCCGCGGTCCGTCACCCGCGAGGAAACGCGTGCACTGGGCAGCGAGCGAGCCGAGTGGGGGGAGGGGCCGAGTCACCTCGAGAGAGTAGCAAGTCGATTCTCCACGGCGGGTGTTAGCGAGGAGAATCGGGAGCAGTCGGCTTTTTTGAAACGTGATGACGAGAACGTGAGTGAAAGATCCACGCCCACATCAATCCCAGGATCACGAGCAGTGCCCCGAGGGGCACGAGGACTATTTCAAACCAGAGGAATGCTCCTGGTCCATTTTCATCCCAGAAGCCGGTGCCGTGGTGCGCAATGGTGGCTACGAGGTCGAGACCGAGTGGGAGGCCCACGAGGACCACCCCGAGGATAAGAATAAATCGTGCCGTACGAGATTTCATCCCGCCATCTTTACGCTCGGAGCTCGCCCGCGCGCTGACTACTTTCGACACCGCGGTGTCGGCCGAGGGGTACTCGGCGCGTGAACACAAGGAGGAAAATGGACTCGCGGGCTAGTGAACAGCTCATTAGGCCCTACAGTCGTAGTTCTATGAAAATTCTCGTTATTGGTGGCAGCTCCTTTGTGGGCCGGGCAATCGCGAGAGCGGTGCTCGAGGCCGGCCACGAGGTCGCGGTATTTAATCGCGGTCTCACCCCCACAGATTTGCCCGGGGAGGTGACTCGACTGGTCGGAGACCGACAGTCGAATCTGTCGGCCCTCGATGGTCTGTCGTTCGACGCCACGATTGACGCCATTGCGTATCAACGTCGTGACGTGGAAATGTTGCACCAGGTTCTCGGCGAACGAGCCGGCTACTACCTGCAAATTTCTTCAATTTCGGCGTACCAAAATCCCGCCAGGGATGGGGCGGACGAGAGCACTCCGTTGTTGGAGCTCGGAGATAGTGACCCCAACGCTCCCGTCACCGCTGCGACCTACGGAGTGCTGAAGGCGGAGTGTGAGCGTGCGGCCGAGGAGTTATTCGGCCCACAGATAGGTATTGTCCGCCCCACCTACGTCATTGGCGCACACGACAAGACGATGCGCTTCCCCTACTGGGTAGCTCGATTACAACGCGGTGGACGAGTGGCCTTCCCGGGACCTGCCCAGAACTCCCTGCAGTGGATCGACGCTCGGGATCTCGGCGAATTCACGCTGCGCCTCACCGAGCAGGCCTTCGCCGGAGCGGTGAACGCCATAGGAATCTCGCCCGCGCTGTGTTTTCACGAGACACTGGAGCGCATCGCGGCGCAGGTCTCGCCGGAGGGCACCACTCTGGAGGAACTCACTGCACCTCCACACGTTGATTCCACCTGGTACCAGAAGTTTCCCCTGTGGTCGGGAACGGAGACCTCGACGGTGATGAACATGAGCAACGCCAAGGCCGTATCGCTGGGCCTCACCACGCGGAGTCTGGAAGCCAGCGTTGACGACACCCTCTCGTGGTTCGGTGACCGTCAATGGCCTGCTCACTGGCTCGGCCCGGCGGAAGAAACAACTCTGCTCGACAGATAGCGACAACTCCTCACAGCTGAGAATTCCCACCACCGACTCTCTGACGACGTAGCTACGGGCCAGTCGTTCGCAGCCGTGACGACGTGTCACACGGTGAGGGCACAATGTAGGCGAAGAAAAGCGAGTTGCATGCCCAACGAAATCCTGTCATTTATCCAGCAAGACCGGGTCCTCGGCGTTGTTTTTGGCGCTGCCGTGGGCGACGCCCTCGGCGCCGGCTACGAGTTCGCCGAGCCACCGGAGCCTTCCGCCGTTGCAATGCGACCAGGCACCTTGACGGGGGAACCGGCCGGACACTGGACTGACGACACGGCCATGGCGATTGGCGTTCTGCGAGCAGCCGCTACGCACCGCAGCTTGGACACGCCCGAGGCGCAGACCGCCGTCGCCCAAGAATTTCTTGACTGGTACGACTCGCACCCTCGTGATATCGGCCTGCACACACGTCGAGTCTTCGCCACGGGGTCATCGGCCAACTCACTGGCGAATGGAGCCCTGATTGTTCAGGGTCACAACCCCGACGCGGCCGGTAACGGGTCACTGATGCGCACCGGACCCGTGGCCCTGTGCGCCCTTGGTGATGATGAGCAGATTGCCCGAACGGCGCGAGCCGTATCGGCCCTGACCCACGCGCACCCCGACGCCCAGGACGCGTGCGTGTTGTGGTCAATCGCCATCGACCGGGCTCTTCGATTGGGATCGCTGGAGGGGCCTCGAGCCGGACTGGCATTGTTGACGCCACCGCAGCGGGTCAAGTGGGAGGCCTGGATCGACGAGGCTGAACGCAACGACCCCGACACTTTCTCCCCGAACGGTTACGTCGTGTCGGCCCTGCAAGCGGCCTGGTCGGCTATTTGGGCCACCCGAAACGAAGCTGATCACTTTGGCGCAGGACTGCGTCAGGCCATTGCCATTGGTGACGACACGGACACGGTAGCGGCGATTGCTGGGGCCTTACTGGGGGCTCGCTACGGCCTTACCGCCATTCCCTTCGCCTGGCGGCAGCGCTTAGCGGGGTGGCCTCGCGATATACAGGGCATTGATCTCGTTTCACTCGCGATAAGGGCTGCTCGCGGTGAGGACAGTGATGGATGGCCGTCGGTGAGGTCAATGGCCCCGGCCTATCAACGTTTTTCACCACGAGGGGCGACCTACCAGTTTGCGGTTGATGAGGGCGTAATTTTTGGTGACTTCGGCGCCCTGGCGTTGACGTCGGCTGACGCCTATCTCTCACTCTGTCGCATTGGTGTTGATGACCGAAAGGGCAACCACCACCACATTGTCTGGCTGATCGACCAACCGGGCAACGCCGATGCGGCTCGCGTCTTAGCTGATACCGCCGACGCCATTGGCGAACTGCGAGAGGAGGGAAAGACGGTGTTTGTCCACTGTGTTCGGGCCGAGAGTCGGACCCCGACGGTGGCGATGGCGTGGCTCGTGCGACGCCACGGCTACGAGGTCGAGAGGGCCATCACCGAAGTTCTCGACACCATGTCCTCGGCCGCTCCAGAGAAAAGTTTGCTCCAGGCCGTGCGCAGGCTCGTCGTCGACTCCAAGCACCCGGACTCCCTCGAGGTTGACGAAGAATAGGTTTATGAGGCTAGGGTCAGTAATCACGGGGGTTTTCCAATCCGTTGTCGCAGAGAAACAATAGACTTGCAGGGCCCCCGCCCTTCGCCTAACTCTTAATCACCTCCTCCTCGAACCTCAAAAACCACGCGCATATTCGAAGACCCCCTAATATCTCCATGAGATTGGGTCAGTAGAGCTGGGGCAACGCCCGCCTTCACTCCTTCAAGTCGGGCCGAGAAGCACAAGTGATGATTGATACGACTTTCGACGTTCGGACTGATGCGAGAGGGAAGGACGCCGATAAATACAGCCCAACTTTGCGGCGATACCACAAGCATCTTTGGAGTAAACCACTTCCGAATGGCACTCCATTCACGTTAAGCGATCGACACCCCGACGCCTACCTGCATCACTCATCTCATCTCGGTGAATTCTTTCTTGCGAGCGATTCAGTGATCCCCTCGTTTCGTAGTTGGAAATCAATGCAAAACGTGACGCAGAGTGTCCCCTCAGAATTTCTCGACAATTTTCAGAAGGTCAACCACACAATCGGTGGCTTCATGATCTTTCCCGGGAACAAGGTTGATCGCAAAATGACGATTAATGGAGCGCGAGGATTCACAAGCCAGATATCCGATCGGTTCGATCTGACTCTCGAGTGCATCCGACGTCACTACAACGGTGAGGACAGCCCGCTGGCTACGACGCTCACCCGATACGCGGACTTCTTCGAACTCTTCTGTGACTTCACGGGTTACGTCAGATTCTTTCTACTTGAAGATCTCGTCAAGGGTGGGAATGAAGTGGAGTTCTTCACTCCATTCGATGGATTCGGATCTAGACCTGTTCCACATTCAGTTGGGGCATACCAGGAGTATGCGCAGCGTTCGCTCGAATGGGTTTCGGCGCGAAATCGGCGCATCGAAGCGTTGGGGATCGACCTCAGCGAATAGCGGCTAGGGCACATCTCGCGACAGTGGCCCCTGCTCGAGTTGGCCCGAAACGTTGGGTGCAGGCGGGGACGTCGACTTGATTGCGCGAACGCTCGCGCGGCGCACAGTCGCTGTCGCGGACGTCGAAGGTCCCGGTTCACTGGTGTCGTGCGGGTCCTCCGGTGAAGTGGGGAATTCCCCACTTCGTCGTGGGCGAGGCGGGACTTGAACCCGCACATCCTTTCGAATACTGGCACCTGAAGCCAGCGCGTCTGCCATTTCGCCACTCGCCCGAATAACGTTTTCAACTTTAGTTCATTATGGGAGGGTGGCCACCCAGCGACCCCGAAAGGCCCCCTCAGGGGTACAGTTGAAGTGTCATGGCACTAGAAAAGTTTGAGAGCAAACTCGAGCGCCTCTTCGAGGGTTCTTTCACCCGCGCCTTTCGCCACGCCCTCCAACCAATTGAAATTGGACAGCGGATCGTTCGTGAGGTCGACCTCTCGCGACGAGTGGCCCCGAGTGGCCTCCTGGCTCCCAATCACCTCAAGGTGTGGCTCTCGCCCAAGGACGCCCAACGATTCGAGGGTTTCCAAAAAGCTCTGGTCGCAGAGCTCGTGGAAACCATCAGGGGCCACGCCCTCACCGAGGGCTACAACTTCGTAGGCCCGGTGGCCGTAGAGATTTTCATTGACGACGATCTGGGGGCCGGCGAAGTAGCGGTGAAGTCTTCCTTCGTGGGTGGCGAGAGTGAACCACGCATTATTGACTCCCTCGGTAGCGTGTACCCCATTGGCAAGGAACCCTTGATTATTGGCCGCGCCAACGATTGCGACGTGATTGTCGCGGACAAGAATGTGTCGCGCCGCCACGCCGAGGTGTGGCGCACTAGTGAGGGCGTCGCAATTAAGGACCTCGGTTCGACCAACGGCACCATTGTTAACGGTCACCGGATCACTGCGGTCTCGCTCTCCCCGCGAGATGAAGTGCTGGTCGGCCCCCTGCGTTTTCGCATCGAGCTGGCGTAAATAGTGTTCATCGCCGCTTCGACCTTCGCCTCGGCAATTCGGCCCCTGCAGTTCCTCGTCCTGCTCGTCGCCGGACTCTTTTTTCTTCGGGTCATGCGCGTCGTGATGTTGGAAGTGCGGCCACCCGAAGAAGTAAGTGCGCCCCGGCAGCGACGCTCGAACCCGCTGGCCCTTACTTTCATCGAACCCCTGGACCGTGAGGGCGAACGTATCGAGATCACGGAAAGTCTCGTGATGGGTCGTAGTCCTAGTTCGGACGTGACCTTTAGCGACAGCTACCTGTCATCGCAGCACGCTCGTTTCAGCGTGGACAACGGCGAGTTGCTGGTCGAAGACCTAGGCTCGACGAACGGAACTTTTGTCAATCAAGAGCCGGTGATTCATCGCACGGTGTTGCGCCGAGGGGACATCGTCCAAGTGGGCGGCGGACTCTTTGAGGTAGTTCGGTGAACGCGTGGCGGGTCGCCGTTCGAACGTCAGTGGGCGTCGTACGCAGCAGTAATCAAGACGCGCACTGGTCGAACGACAGCCTCGTCGTCGTGGCCGACGGTATGGGTGGACACGCCGCCGGAGAAGTGGCTTCGGCTATTGCGGTGAGCACCATCGCCGAAGCCTTCGCTGGCGACCAGAGTTCCGAGGGTCTTCGTCGAGCGGTGGTTCTGTGTAACGACCGGATTTTAAAGGACGCGGAACTCAATCCGGAACGTCACGGTATGGGCACCACGGCGGTGGCGCTGGGCTTGGTGAGTGCCCCCGACGGACTATTGCCGGTGATTGCCAACCTTGGTGATTCCCGGGCCTATCAAATTCGTGACGGCGCCATTCGACTCATTACCGCGGACCATAGCGTCGCCGAGGAGTGGTTTCGCCAAGGCCGTATCAGCGCACAAGAGGCCGCCGTGCACCCCCGTCGCCACCAGCTCACGAGGGCGTTGGGGATTGCACAAACGCCTGATGTGGACCTGTTCCCCATGGCGGTGCAGCCCACGGACATCATTCTGCTCTGCAGTGATGGGCTGACGAACGAAGTTTCTGAAACGGAAATTATCGACATCGTGGAGGCTGCGGAATCGCTGGAAGACGCCGCCAGTGAGTTGGTGTCGCGCGCCGAAGCGAACGGTGGTCGCGACAACATCACGGTGGCGCTGGTTGAAATTCTCGGGCCCATGAGTCAACCCCTAGCCACCTCGCCCGCCGCGGTGACTTCGGCAGCTACGCCCCCCCCTCGCGCTCGTACGCGCCGAGTGACCTGGCGACTGGGAGCTGCTCTGGCCGCCCTCGGGGCGGTGCTGGCTGGGGCCGTTGTGGTGCTGGGCTGGTACGCAAACTCTTCGTACTACCTCGCAGCCGACGGCGCCTACGTGGCGGTCTATCGGGGCCAACCCCACGGACTGCTCTGGTTTGCCCCCACCGAAATCATGACAACCGACTTTCTGGCGGCGCAATTGCGACCCGCGGACGTCACCGCCTTAGGTAATGACATCGTGGAACCATCTCTGGCGGCTGCCATTCACTACGCGGGCTACCTGCACTCAGCGTGGCTCATGAGCCAGTTCTCAACACCCTCCACGCCGGCGGGTTAGTTGTGTCGCGACGTATCGGCATTCTCGGTCTCTTTTTTTGTCTGCTCTTCGCGGTCGTGCTCGGTCAGTCGTTGTGGATTCAGTACTTCCACGCCCCGGCCTTAAACGTGTCCGCTTTTAACCGAGTGTCGGGTAACTCGGGGTCGAACTATCCGCGAGGGGACATCGTTGCGGCGGATGGCTCGGTGCTGGCCCACTCCGTGCCGGTGGGTTCGAGTACTACGAGCTTCACCCGGGTCTACCCCGACGGATCTCTGATGTCGGGCCTCGTTGGTTTTTCCTCCTCGCAATACGGAAGGTGGGCTCTCGAGTCGCAGTACAACGACGTCCTCACGGCTCACGCGCAACCGCCCCAGAGCTGGGCCCAGGTCCTAGCTCCCTCGCAAGCGGCGGATACGCTCACACTCACGGTGCAACCCGCGCTGCAGCAAATCGCCCGCGTGGCGCTGGCCGGTCGCGACGGCGCGGTCGTCGCGATTGATCCGCGTAATGGCGGCATTCTCGCGATGTACGCGAACCCCTCCTACGACCCCACGCCGCTCACCGCGATAAGTAGCGCAACGCAGGTGGCCGCGTGGAAGAGTTACACCACGAATAATGCGCACGGCTTTCCACCCCTGGGTCTGCTCGCGACGCAACAGACCTTCCCCCCGGGCTCGACTTTCAAGGTGATCACCACCGCGGCGGCGGCCGTGTCGAAGCCCGAACTCATGGTGAAGTCCTATCCCTACGCGGCCTTCGCGCGGCTCCCCGACACCAATAAGCTGCTGTACAACTCGGGCGGTTCGGCCTGCGGCGGGACGGTACAGGTGATGTTGCCCGAGTCGTGTGACCCCGGTTACGGACTACTCGGCATGGATCTCGGTCGCGACATCATGTCGGCGCAGGCCACGGCCTTCGGCTACAACACCAAGATTCCCCTCGACCTCCCGGGTGTCGTGTCGTCCTACTTTCCGGCGGCCAGCGTCTTTTTGACCGACCGTCCCGGCTTGGCCTATTCGGCCATTGGGCAAAAGGACGTACGAGCGACCGCGCTAGAAAATGCCCTGGTCGCGGCCGCTATTGCCAATGGTGGGACCGCGATGACACCCCACCTGATGGCTACCATCACTGCTCCCGACGGCACCTTGATAACGCGCTATCGCCCAACAGCGTGGCTGAAGCCGCTGAAGGCCGTGCAAGCGGCGCAGATTGTGCCCCTGATGCGTGGCGTTGTGACGCGGGGGACGGCCAGTGGCGTTGGTTTTCACTACGGCGATCAAGTCGCGGCCAAGACGGGTACCGCCCAAACGGGCAACGCGCAGGCCAATACGGACGACTGGATGATTGCCTTCGCGCCGGCCAACAACCCGGTGGTGGCCATCGCCGTGGTGGTGCCCTTTCAGGCCACCTCCGAGACCGGGGCCTCCATTGCCGGTCCCATTGTGAAGTGTGTGGTGGAGGGCGCGCTCGCTCTCTCGAAGGGCCTGCCCCCGACGGGTACGCGGTCGACCTGTCCTCACTAGTTTGACGAGTACGAAAGGCGTAGGGTAGGAGAGTCTATGGAGCCCGTTAACGAACCTCGAATTTATTCCAATCGCTACCAGCTGACTCACCTCATTGCTCGTGGGGGAATGGCGCTGGTCTATCGCGCCCACGATCTTTTACTCAATCGTTACGTTGCGCTGAAAATTCTCTACCCCGAATTATCAGTCGATGCGAACTTCGTGGAGCGCTTTCGACGCGAAGCTCAGGCCGCCGCGAACCTCTCACACCCCAATATTGTTCCGGTTTTTGACTGGGGCGAGGACGCTGGTGCCTACTTCATTGTGATGGAACTCATCGAAGGCGAATCACTCGCCGGGACCCTTCGTACGACGCGGACTCTTTCACCACTGCGCGCGGCGCACATTGGTGCTCAAGTGGCCGCCGCCTTGGGCTACGCCCACCGCTACGGCGTCGTTCACCGCGACGTGAAGCCGGGCAACATTTTGATTACCCCCGACGGTCAGGTGAAGGTCACCGACTTCGGTATCGCCCAAGCCATGTCGACCGCGGACAACTTGACGGCCGCCGGCTCGGTGATGGGGACCGCCACCTACTTCTCGCCCGAGCAGGCCGAGGGGGCGATTGTGGATGGTCGTAGTGACGTCTATTCGCTCGGCGTGGTGCTCTTTGAGATGCTGGCCGGTCGTCCCCCCTTCGTTGGCGACTCCCCGGTCGCGGTCGCGGGTATGCACGTGCGCGACGCCACGCCCTCCGTGCGCGACCTCAACCCCGGGGTGCCGGCTGACGTCGCGGCGATTACTCAGCACGCCCTGTCGAAGCGACCCGTCGATAGATACCAGACGGCGGACGAATTCCGCGCCGACCTCCTACGTTTCGCCGATGGTCAACCGGTGACGGTCGCCTCGCGCGGGGCCTTCGTCGGTTCCGACGCCACCCAGGCTGTCTCGACGGTGTCGGCGGGCGAACGAACGATGGCCGTGCCAACCATGACGGGTCCGCGCAGTGATGTCCGTCGTCGGAAGAATCCGCGACCCTTTATCTTGGGGGGCCTGGCGCTGATCGTGATTCTGGCCCTGGTTGGTTTTCTCGTGATGAAGGGTGGTAGTTCCTCGCCCTCCCTGATGCCCAACCTGGTTGGTCAGCAGGTTTCCGACGCCGCCTTGACAGTCCGCAGTTCGGGACTGGTCGTCGGGGCGACCAAGCTCGTGGCCTCGAGCCAAGTCGCCGGAACGGTCGTGAGCACTGACCCCAAGCCCGGCGCCAAGGTGCAGCACGGGGAGTCGGTGACCTTGAACGTGTCGCTCGGCACTTCATCCCAGCCCGTCACCATTCCCGACACCACGGGCATGTCCCTGGGTGACGCGGAAAATACTCTCGGCAACGCGGGACTGGCCTACAGCGTGCAGTTCACGCCCAACGCACCAGAAAATGGCGGTGCCCCTAATACGGTGCTCCAGCAGAATCCCGCTGGCGGAACGGCTGGGCACACCGGCGACAAAGTGACCATTACGGTGTTGGCCCCCGGCTCGAAGTATCCGCTGCCGGACCTCAGCGGGCAAACGACCCTGCAGGCCTCGGCGACCTTGGGCCAATCGGGTCTGACGGTTGATCCCGCGGCCCCCGCGCAGCTGTGCTCCAACACTCAGCCGGCCGGTGTGGTGGTCGGAGCGAAGCCCGCCTTCGGCCAACTGGTGAAGGCCGGGGATTCAATCAGCTTGATTGTCTCGTCGGGCTTCTGTTCGGTGGTCGTACCCACGGTAGTGAGTCAGACCAAGACCCAGGCCACGGCGAGTTTGACGGCGCAGGGTTTGACGGCGACCTTCGTTACTGAATCGTCCATGTCGCCGCTCTGTCGCGTGAGTGGTATGCCGGTCAGTGATTACGTCATTGCCCAGGACGTCGCCGGTGGCTCCAGCGCCCTCTACTCGTCCACCGTCACTCTCGAGTGGTGTCCCTAAAGAACTAGCCGAGACGACGTAGGAAGTTGGCGAGCATCGCCGGTCCCGTCGTGGTGAGAACACTCTCGGGGTGAAACTGCACACCCTCGAGGGGCCAACTGCGGTGGCGTACGCCCATAATGATGTCGTCGGTCCAGGCCGTGACTTCTAGTTCGACGGGCAGGGTGGCGGGGTCAATCACTAAAGAGTGATAGCGCGTGGCAATAAGGGGTGACTCGAGACCGCTGAAAACACCCGTGCCGTGGTGTTCCACGGGTGAAACCTTGCCGTGCATCATCGTCGGAGCTCGCACGATGCTGGCCCCGAAGAGGGCGCCAATGGCCTGGTGCCCGAGGCAGACCCCGAGCAGGGGGGTGCGGGGCCCGAAGTGGCGAATAATGTCGATGGACAGCCCCGCATGTTCCGGTCGCCCGGGTCCGGGGGAGATAACGATGCCGTCGGGGCTCATTTCTTCAATCTCCGCCAGGGTGATCTGGTTATTGCGGCGCACCTCGAGCTCGGCGCCGAGTTCACCCATTTCCTGCACCAGATTCCACGTGAAGGAGTCGTAATTATCAATTACCAACACACGCGACATAGTCTGCTCAGGTTATCGCTCCGCCCGTCTAGCGCCGATGTCACCGACGTCAGGTAACGTACGGATATGTCATCACGCCGTAGTTCACATCGCTCCAGGCCCCGCGCACCGCGTAAAACGAGTGCCGAGATGGGCCGCTACATGAGTGCCGAAACTCGTGGTCGCTACACCAAGCCCATCTCCAGGTCCGAGCAGTCCAGCCCTCGTTGGTACGGTCGAGCCATTTTGGGACTGCTCCTCGGGGGTACCGCGGTGGTGACCCTGAACTACCTCCACGCCCTGCCGGGCGCGGTATCGAGCTGGTACTTGATCGTGGGCCTAGCCCTTATTTTCGGCGGCTTCGTTCTGGCCACTCGCTACAAATAGTGCTCGCACAGCAAGAAGCCCGCACCCCAAAGGGTGCGGGCTTCTTAGTTGGTACAACGTTTTAGCCAATACGCTCGATGATGGTCGCGTTCGCGAGACCGCCACCTTCGCACATCGTGATAAGGCCGTAACGACCACCGGTGCGCTCCAGCTCGTTGAGCAGGGTTGCGGCCAACTTGGCTCCGGAAGCACCCAGCGGGTGACCCAGGGCAATGGCGCCACCGTTGACGTTCACCTTGGACAGGTCGGCGTTCAGTTCCTTGCCCCAGGCGAGAACCACGGAGGCGAAGGCCTCGTTGATCTCGACGAGGTCGATGTCGTCCAGGGTGAGACCCGAACGCTCAAGGATCTTCTTGGTGGCCGGGATGGGACCCGTCAACATGGTCACGGGGTCCACGCCAGCCAGGGCGAAGCTGTGGAACTTGGCGCGGGGCGTGAGGCCCAGCTCCTTGGCCTTGGCTTCGCTCATGATCAACACGGCCGAAGCACCGTCGGTGATCTGCGAGGAGTTTCCGGCCGTTACCTTGCCGCCCTCCTTGAAGGCGGGCTTCAGGTTGGCCAGAGTTTCGGGAGTCGACGACTCGCGAATACCTTCGTCGGCCGTCATGGTCTCGCCGGTGTAGTTACCGTCTTCGTCCTTCAGGCGAATCGGTACGATCTCGCCTTCAAATCGACCCTCGGCGGTGGCGCGAGCGGCGCGCTGGTGGCTCTCGGCCGAGAAGGCGTCGAGGTCCTCACGGCTAATGCCCCACTGGTCGGCGATCATTTCGGCGCCGATGCCCTGGCCCTGAAGTCCGCCGACCGGCTCGTAGCGCTTTTGCACTTCGCGACCGAAGGGGAATCCGGCGTCCTTGCCAATGGAAGAGCCCATGCCGACGACGCTCATGAGTTCAACGCCAGCGGCGATGACGATGTCGTAAGCCCCGGACATGACACCCTGCGCGGCGAAGTGCAGAGCCTGCTGGGAGGATCCGCACTGACGGTCAATGGTGGTTGACGGAACTGACTCGGGCCAGCCGGCGGCCAAAACGGCGCTGCGACCGACGTTGAAGGCCTGCTGGCCAACTTGTGAGACGCAACCCATGATGACGTCGTCAATCAGGGCGGGGTCGAGGTTGTTGCGCTCGGCAATGGCCTTGAGCGCCTCAGCCGCGAGATCAACCGCATGCCAGTTCTTTAGTTTTCCGTTGCGCTTGCCCCCGGGGGTGCGTACGGCGTCGACGATGACAGCAGTTTGCATCGGTTCCCTTTCAATGAATTATGGCGATTTTCGCCAACCGGCAAATCCTAGACGGTCGTAGGGAACTAACGTCACGGGGGTGAGTGAACAGCGAAAGAACATGGACCGGTGGCTCGGAAATGGCGGAATGGCCATAATTGACGCGGTGGGCGGAACCATTAGCTCCTACGGAGTCGACGGGGAAGATCTGGGGTGGGCCGAGGGCTCGCTAAAAGCCACCGAGTTGGCCTGTAATCCTCACGGCACGGTGCAGGGCGGCGTGCACGCGATTTTGCTCGACGCCATTATCAACTTCGCGATCAACGCGGCCCTGGTCGGCAAGGATAGAACGAAGGCCACGATCGAGATGAAGACGGAATTCATGCGCGCGGCGTCTCGCGACCAGGAGTACCTACTGCGTGGTGAGGTGACGCGACTGGGTCGTCAAGTGGCCTACGGTGAGTCCACGCTGAGCACGCTGGACGGCGCAATCGTGAGTCGCGCCACGGCGACCTTCCTGCTCCACCGCGAGGGGCAGTAGCCCCTAGATGTGATCGGCGGGGATTTGGCCGAGTCGACCAGCCTGATAGTCCTCGAAGGCCTGTTGTAATTCGGCGCGTGTGTTCATGACGAAGGGTCCGTAGGCGGCCACTGGTTCTCGAATGGGCAGACCCCCGAGAACCAAAATTTCCATCGCCGCCGTGCGTGAGTCCTGACGCTCGTCGGCGCGCAGCGCCAGGTAGTCCCCATCAACGTGGACGGCCAGTTGACCCTCCCGCAGAAGGTCACCGTCGCCCACGCGACCGTTCCCCGCCAGCGCGAAGGTCAGCGCGTTGTACTGCGGGTTCCAGGGGAGGAGGACTTCAGCCCCGGGAAACAGGGTGACGTGCAGAATCGTGATGGGCGTGTGGGTGGAACCCGGTCCGGCGACGTCGCCGAGAGATCCGGCGATCACGCGCACGATGGCGTCGCCCTGCTCGTTGGTGAGTAGCGCCACCGCGTCGGCACCGATGTCCTGGTAGCGCGGGGCGGTCATCTTGAGCCGTGCGGGGAGGTTCACCCAGAGCTGGATGCCGTGAAAGAGACCGCCGCTATCAATCAGGCTGTCCGGGGGACGTTCGATGTGCAAAATGCCGGCTCCAGCGGTCATCCACTGGGTAGCGCCGT
>Ga0304728_1000217_pt1 | contig 46752 bp, 46 predicted proteins | sample C_130625_MF_Meta_FD_190476 | JGI IMG/M metagenome (GOLD analysis project Ga0304728, IMG submission 190476) | Freshwater microbial communities from Lake Croche, Canada to study carbon cycling - C_130625_MF_MetaG (v2) (version 2) | ecosystem: Environmental > Aquatic > Freshwater > Lake | place... | reverse complement strand
GGAGAATCGCCACGTGACCGTCATGGAAGCGCCAGGTGCCAGCGACGTCGCAACGTGGGCAGCCGCTTTGGTCCCCTGATGATCATTGACCGCATCGGTCGCGCCCTCGATCACCGCACGTCCAATCCCATCTTTGGCAAAGGGCGTCGCATTGGGTGACCCAAAAAGGAGCTCCGCATTGGTCTCGTTGTCGGTGAACATGACTGCTGGCTGCTCGGTCACGCTGCTTGTGAAGGCCACGTATCGATCGCCCAGCACCGGGTGGCTCAGTGCCACACCGCCGTTACGACCGCGTTGAAGTGACGGCGGTTGCGTCCCGACATCCCATCGCCACGTATTGCGGAACCACACGTGCGGAAGCACATGGATATCAGCGTGCTCGGGCCCTCGGTTAGTAACGGTGATGCGACAGATCACGTCTTCTGGATCCGGCTTGGCATATTCGACTTCAACCTCGAAGTAGCGATTGGCCCGCCAGTCCAGCTCGAGTGCGTCAAATAGTTCGTACTCACCGACGTCCTGACCGCGAGCCGCATTGGTGGCCACTAGATCCTCGTATGGGAAGGCCGCCTGCGGATACTTGTAGGTCATGGATGCATAGGTGTGCGTAGGAAGGTTGTCGGTGTAGAACCAGTAGTCCTTGACATCCTCGCCATGATTGCCCTCGGCATTGGTCAGCCCGAATGGCCGCTCTTTGAGAATCGAGTCCTTGCCATTCCAGAGCGCGAGGCTGAAGCACAGAATCTGCTGGTCATCGCACCAGCCGGCTAAGCCATCCTCATTCCACCGGTAGGCCCTGCTGCGCGCATGATTGAAGGGGAAGTAGTTCCAAGCATCCCCGTCGGCGCTGTAGTCCTCCCGCACGGTGCCCCAGGCGCGCTCACTTAGGTAGGTGCCCCATCGACGCCATGGCGCTGCACCGGTCCGCACTTCACTCAGGCGCTCGTGCTCGCTTGTGGTCATGACGTGTGAACCTACCGATCGTCATCACCGCACGTCCATCAGTTGTCGCGCTTTTGGCGCACTCGTTGCGCCAGGGAGCGTCGGCTTCAGAACAAGATGGTGGCGAATTCGCCATGTTCGCGAAACCCCACCGACACGTAGCACTTTCGTGCGGCCGTGTTGAAGTCGTTGACATACAGGCTCACCACTGGCGCCACATCCATCCTGGCCAGCCGGACAACGGCGGCCATACCTGCTGCCGACAGCCCCTGGCCACGATGTGCCGGGTCCACCCACACTCCTTGCACCTGGCAGGTGGTTGCACTCACAGCGCCGATCTCGGCCTTGAAGACCACCGTGGACCCAGAAATCCGTGAATAGGACCGTCCCGCCGACACAATCTCCGCGATGCGAGCGCGATAGCTCGACCCCATCCCGCCGGTAACGGGCGACACACCCACCTCGCCCGTGAACATGTCCACGCATGCGGGTAACAGCGTGTCGAGGTCGGTCATTGGTGTGACATGAACGTCCCGGTCGGGCGCGAGAGATGAGTCGTGATCCATGACCATCACGAGCTGACGCGCTCGGATTTCGCGCGCAGGTCCCCAGGAGGGCTCGAGAAACCGCCACAGATCGAGCACATCCTCGGCATTTCCGACGATGGAGGAGCAACGCCGCCCGAGGCGACGGAGACGATCTGCGAATGCTGCTCGACTCGCCGGCGTTGTCTCCACCGGGACAAGATTGGCACCGACGTACATCGCTGATTCGAGGCCTGCGTCGGTGAAGTAGCCCAACAGGTCACCACCCAGATGCCACCGCTCGGTGCCCATCTCCAGTCGCGAGGCCACAAAACAGTGCGTAACAGGATCGCGCTTGACGAGCTGCCACAGTGCGGACAGGTCATCGGCGTGCAACTGTCTAACTCCGATGGACACGGCGTGAACCTAGCGAATGCGCTGGTGAGAATGACACGGGTGGGATAACCCCAGACATAACGCTGGGATAACCCCAGACATAACGCTGGGATCACCCCAGACACATGGCTGGGATCACCCCGCAGTGACCGTCGGCTCACCTTCGAGATCGGCCATCTCCTCGGCCAGCTTCATGGCTTCTTCGATCAGTGTTTCGACAATCTGAGACTCCGGCACCGTCTTGATGACTTCGCCCTTGACGAAAATCTGGCCTTTGCCATTGCCAGAGGCAACACCGAGGTCAGCCTCTCTGGCCTCGCCCGGGCCATTGACCACACAGCCCATGACGGCCACGCGCAGCGGAACTGTCAGCCCTTCGAGTCCGGCGGTCACCTGCTCTGCGAGCGTGTACACGTCCACCTGCGCGCGCCCGCACGATGGACACGACACGATTTCGAGGCCTCGCTGCCGCAGGTTAAGGGACTCCAGAATCGCCAATCCCACTTTGACCTCCTCGACCGGGGGAGCCGACAAGGACACTCGAATGGTGTCGCCGATACCACGCGAGAGAAGTCCGCCGAAGGCCACCGCCGACTTGATCGTGCCTTGGAAGGTCGGGCCCGCTTCGGTGACACCCAAGTGCAGCGGGTAATCACATTGCTCGGCCAGCAGCATGTACGCCTTCATCATGATGACTGGGTCATGGTGCTTGACGGAAATCTTGATATCGCGGAAGTCATGCTCTTCAAACAATGATGCTTCCCAGAGCGCAGACTCGACCAGCGCTTCCGGAGTCGCCTTGCCGTACTTCTCGAGTAAGCGCTTGTCGAGTGATCCTGCATTGACGCCAATGCGAATCGGCGTGCCTGCATCCTTTGCCGCACGGGCGATCTCGCCCACCTTGTCATCGAACTGCTTGATGTTGCCCGGGTTGACGCGCACACCGGCACATCCGGCCTCAATTGCCGCGAAAACGTACTTGGGTTGGAAGTGGATGTCGGCAATGACGGGGATGCCACTTTTGCGGGCGATGATCGGCAGTGCGTCCGCATCGTCTTGACTGGGCACGGCCACGCGGACGACTTGGCATCCCGCAGCTGTCAGCTCCGCGATCTGCTGAAGGGTCGCGTTGACATCAGATGTCAGCGTGGTGCACATCGATTGCACACTGACCGGTGCGTCACCTCCGATGCGCACCGGATGGACGGGGTGCCGCAGAAGCAACTCGCGACTGACCCGACGAGGCGCGACGGTGGGCGGTGGTGCGGAGGGCATTCCAAGCATGGTCACAGCGTCATTGTCTCCTAGCCCAAAGAGATCGGCTTGACGAGGTCAGCCCAGATGACCACGACGCCCATCATGAGCAACACTCCCGCAACCACGTAGGCAACCGGGAGCAGCCGAGCCATGTCGACGGGGCCGGGGTCTGGGCGCCCGCGCCAGCGCGACACCCGGCGCCTGACACCCTCATAGAGCGCCCCGGCAATGTGCCCACCATCCAGCGGCAGGATCGGCAGGAGGTTGAACAAGAACAGGAACAGGTTCAAGGACGCGGCTAGCCCCAGGAAGGTCGCCACCTTCGCGACCAACGGCTGGTCAGTCGCGGCGATGTCTCCCCCGAGACGCGTCACGCCCACCACGCTGACGGGACTGTCCGCGGATCGTTGGCCCCCGCCGATGAGTGTCTGTGTCACGAGTTCGTACAAGCGAACGGGCAACGACACGAGTGCGACCACCGACTTGCTCGTCAGATCCCACATGTACGCGGGAACGGCAGAGAAGGGTTGACGCACCCATTCCACGGCGGGGACCAACCCGACATAGCCCGCGGTTACGACCTGTCCCGTGGGCGTGCCTTGATCGTCATACGCAGGTCGCGTGGCCGTAGCGATGGTGATGGGGAGGCCCACCACCTGCCCGTCACGCTGCACTGTGATGGTCGTGGTCGCACCCGGATGCGCGCGGATCCATTCGGTGGCTGCCGTCCAGTCGCTCACGTCGACACCGCCGATGGACACGACCGTGTCGTCGACTTTGATGCCCGCTAAGACGGCGGGGGCCACAGAGCTACCCGTAGGGCACTGTCCGCTGGGCAACGCCGCTCCCGTGGGAGAAGCACTGGTGGGAACACACGTGCCGATGGCCTCAATCGATGTACCGGCCTGTGGAATGCCGATACCTACGAGCACCGCGGTGAACAACACGATTGCCAGCAGGAGATTCATGGTCGGGCCACCAAGCATGATCACCACGCGCTTGCGCACCGGCAGTCGGTAGAACACTCGGTTCTCGTCTCCGGGACCAATCTCGTCGCTGGACTGACGGCGAGCATCGTTGATCATCGTGGCGAAGCGACCCGTGCTCATGCTTCGTGAACTGCCATCGGGGGCCGGTGGCACCATGCCGATCATCCGGATGTAGCCCCCCAGCGGGAAAGCCTTGAGCCCGTATCGAGTCTCGCCGCGCTGCTGCGACCAGATGGTGGGGCCGAATCCGATCATGTACTCGGTGACCTTGACCCCGAACCTCTTGGCCGGCAGCAGGTGGCCCACTTCATGGAGTGCTATCGATGCGCCGATGAGGATGGCGAACAGCACAATGCCGACAACCTCAAGCATTCGCGCCTCCCTCAATGATGTCCGCGGCCCTCCGGCGAGCCCAGGCATCCGCCGCTAGGACGTCGGCCACCGTTCGTGCGTTCCCCCATGATGCTCCGGACTCTGGCGAATCCCCGGCAAGGTGCTCGTTGAGAATCCGCACGATGATGTCGACAATGCCCAGAAACGGAAGCCTTCCTTCAAGAAACGCCGCCACACACACCTCATCAGCGCCGTTGTAGACCGCCGGAGCAGTACCTGCGGCCGCGCCAGCCCGTCGCGCCGTACGTACCGCCGGGAAGGCCTCCTCGTCTAAAGGAAAGAACTCCCACGTGGACGCTTGAGTCCAGTCGCATGCGGGCGCTGCGTCTGCGATGCGATCCGGATGCGACATCGCCCACGCGATGGGGATGCGCATGTCCGGCGGGCTGGCCTGCGCAAGTGTCGAGCCATCATGGAATTCGACCATGGAGTGCACGATCGACTGAGGATGGACAACCACCTCGATTCTGTCCATCTCGATGCCGAAGAGCAGGTGCGCCTCGATGACTTCCAAGCCCTTGTTGACCATCGTCGCGGAATTGATGGTGACCAACGGACCCATCGACCACGTGGGATGAGCGAGCGCTTCGTCGGGGCGAACCATGCCGAGATCGACCCGCGAGCGCCCCCGGAACGGGCCACCGCTTGCTGTCAGGACCAATCTTCGGACATCGTCAATGCGACCTGAGAGCAGACACTGAGCGAGGGCGGAATGCTCAGAGTCCACGGGAATGATTTGCCCGGGCGCTGCAGCCGCCTGCACGAGAGGCCCACCGATGATGAGCGACTCTTTGTTGGCCAAGGCCAGTTGATGACCTGCTGCCAGCGCAGAGAGCGTTGGCTCCAGGCCCGCGGCTCCGGACAGTGCATTGATCACAACATCGGTGTCGGCTCGCGCAATCTCAGCGCTTGCGTCTAACCCCTCAACGACCTGAACACCTGGCAGCGACGAACGCACGGACTCTGCGGCCTCAGGATCGGCGACGCCCACCACGCGAACCCCGAACGACCGGGCCTGTTCGACGAGAAGCTCGATGTTCTTGCCACTTGCCGAAAGTGCCGCGACTGAGAACCGGTGCGGGTTTCGCCGCACGAGATCAAGCGCCTGGGTTCCAATCGATCCGGTGCTTCCCAGGATCGAGATGCGTCGAGGAGCGATAACTAGTCCTCGGTACCGGCCGGCTTGCCCTCAGCGGGGCCAAAGCCCCCCTGGGTCAACAGGTGACGGATGTCCATGACCTCTTGCGTGCCCAAATCCTTGTGGTGGTGCACGTCGAATACCTCAGCCTGCCCGCCGATGTCGATGCGCGTCCGACCGTCGTGCTTCTCCTCGACCGAGCCCACAGCGGACACCAGGCTCAATACATCGACCCACCGAATGTTGTGGCTCATGGGATGGGCGAAGAGTGCGGTGAGGGTGTCGCGGTGGTGGTTGTTCAGATCCATGTCACTCATCCGTCATCGACTCCATCACCCAGGCTGGAAACCTGACATCCGTGGGATTCACGGACATGGCTCCCCAGCGCCTACGATTAGCCTAACGGCGCGAGAGGTACTCGCGCTCGTCGCACTAAGGGGAGGCTCCATGACCGCCACGACCGACCGCCTTGACACTGCCGCAGAAGTCAATGGAATCCCTCAGGTGCGGCACCTCAACACGGCTGTTCCCGGCCCGGTGTCGCAGAGTCTCCAGATGCGCAAGCTCGCCGCGGTAGCCAACGGAATCGGTACCACGCTGCCGGTCTTCATCGAGCGTGCCGGTGGCGGCATCGTCCTCGACGTCGACGGCAACTCGCTCATCGATCTCGGCTCGGGCATTGCCGTTACCACCGTCGGGAACGCCAACCCTGAGGTCGCTGCCGCCGTGCAGAAGCAGGCTGCGGCCTTCACTCACACCTGCTTTACCGTGACCCCCTACCTCGGCTATGTCGAGGTCTGCGAAGAGCTGAACCGACTGACCCCAGGCACCCATGAGAAGCGCAGCGCACTGTTCAACTCCGGTGCCGAGGCCGTTGAGAACGCCATCAAGGTCGCTCGCTCATTCACGCGTCGCAACGCCGTTGTGGTCCTCGAGCATGCCTACCACGGACGAACAAACCTCACCATGGGCATGACTGCCAAAAACATGCCGTACAAGAACTCCTTTGGTCCGTTCGCCCCGGAGATCTATCGCGTTCCCATGTCTTACCCCTACCGCGACGGTGGTGCCACCGGCGCGGAGATTGCGGAGATCGCGACGACACGAATTGAGAAGGAGATCGGCGCTGACAACGTGGCTGCGTTGATCATCGAACCGATTCAAGGCGAGGGAGGCTTCATCGTTCCGGCCCCCGGTTACGTGGCCGCGATGGCTGCATTCGCCCAGAAGAACGGCATCGTTTTTGTCGCTGACGAAATTCAGTCGGGTTTCTGCCGCACCGGTCAGTGGTTTGCCATGGAGCACGAGGGCGTCATTCCCGATCTCGTCACCACAGCCAAGGGCATCGCCGGCGGAATGCCGCTCTCCGGGGTCACCGGTCGAGCCGACATCATGGATGCCGCTCACGCTGGCGGCCTCGGCGGCACGTACAGCGGCAGCCCAGTGTCGTGCGCAGCCGCTCTGGCCGCAATGCGGTGGATGACCGACAACGACGCCAACGGCAAGGCCAAGGCAATTGAGACGATCATGTACGAGCGCCTCGGCGCCATGAAGGAACGCTTCCCCGCGATCGGCGATCTTCGTGGCCGCGGCGCAATGATTGCCATCGAACTCGTGAAGCCTGGCACGTTGCAGCCCGACTCAGACCGCACGAACGCATTGGCCAAGCACTGTCACACCAATGGGGTTCTGGTCCTGACCGCAGGGACCTACGGCAACGTGCTGCGTTTCCTGCCCCCGTTGACGATGCCCGCGCACCTGCTCAACGAAGCACTCTCGATCATCGAGCAGGGCCTCGAGCACTAATCCACAGGCGCGAGAAGGGGACTGGCGCTCGCCGCCCGTCCCCTTCTACTTTTCCGACCATGCTGATTCACCACTACTGGACGTGGGACGACGGTGTACGGGCGCCCACGCGCGTGCTCGCGGAGTCACGATTCACACGTGACCGTGCTCTGCCGGCACTTGTCGTCAGGTCCGTACCCGCGGTGCCGGGCGAAGAAGTTCGACTGGAGTTTCGCACAGCCGATGGATGGGAACTCGAGTCATCGGCTCGCACCAACGCCTCGGGTGTCGCTCAGCTTCGACCCTACCCGCGATGTGAGGCCGACAGGTGGTGCACTGGACCACTCGATTACCGGATCGTCGCGGGCGCCGAGACAGCCGAGCTCACCATCACGTATCTACCCCGAGCGGCGCCGTCAGCGCTGTAGGGCTTTGCGCTTGCGGTAGTTGACCCCCTGGCTGATGAGTACGACCGCCAGCGCGATGAAGAACACCACGGATGCGAGTGCATTGACCTGGACCGGAATCCCTCGCTGCGCTGCACCCCAGATATAGATGGGAAAGGTCACCAAGGTCCCAGCATTGAAGTAACTGATGATGAAGTCATCGAATGACAACGAGAAGCCCAGCAAGGCTGCGCCGACAATCCCGGGCAGGACCAGCGGGAAGGTGACGTACCGAAAAGTCGCACGCGGATCGGCATAGAGGTCGCGCGCTGCCTCTTCCAGTCGAGGATCCATGCCCTGCAGGCGCGCTTTCACGGATACCACCACGAACGAGATGATGAACATGATGTGCGCGATGGCGACCGTACCCGCGCCCAGCGGGAAGCGCAGGTTCAGGAACAGCGCAAGCAGACTGGCACCCATGACCACCTCGGGTGTGGTCATGGGCAGGAAGATCAGTAGGTTCGTGGACCCTCGGCCACGGAACCGGTAACGCACCAGAGCGAACGCGATCAGGGTTCCGAGAATGGTTGCTATCAGTGTGGAGATGATTCCGATCTCGATGCTCGTGACGAACGACGCACATACTCCGGGAACGCCGCAAATGTTTTCCCATGCTTGTAACGAGAACTGATTCCACGTCAGGTTGTAGCGACTGCCCGGATTATTGAAGCTGAATGCCACTACGACCGCGATCGGAATAAATAGATAGACCAACACAGCAATGCCTATGACCGGAATGACCGCGCGACCCCACCGACGCCTCATACAAGGTCCTCAGTTCCCGCACGCCTGATGTAGCCGAAGACCAGTAGCAGGATTATCGCCATCAAAGCAAAGGACAATGCACTAGCTGTCGGGTAATTGCGAAACTGGATGAAGTTCGCCTGAATGACGTTGCCGATCATGCGATCGTTAGGTGATCCAAGAAGCTGCGCATTGATGTAGTCACCGGATGCAGGAATAAACGTGAGCAAAGTTCCGGCGACAACTCCTGGCAATGACAGTGGCCAGGTGACCTTGCGAAAAGCGGTGATAGGCGAGGCATACAGATCTCCCGCCGCCTCCACCAGCCGCGGATCAATCTTGTCGATCGCTGCGAACAGCGGCAGCAGCATGAAGGGTAAGAAGTTGTACGTCAGGCCAGCAATGACCGCAATCGACGTGTTGAGGATGCGACCCTCCGGCAGGAGGTGCAGAGCGTTAAGCGTGCTCGTGACCGGGCCCTCGTCAGCAAGAATGGTTTTCCAGGCATACGTGCGCAGTAGAAATGATGCGAACGATGGCGCGATGACCAGCACGAGAAGCAAAGGCTTCCATCGCCCTCCTCGAAACGCGATGAAGTACGCGAGCGGATAGGCCAAGACGAGTGCAAGCACAGTTGCAATCCCTGAGAACACAAAAGACCGCACAAGTTGAGGCCAGTACTCGGCCAACGCCGAGGGATAGTTGCCCAGAGCAAAACCAGGCATGTATTGGCCTGGCTTGCCCGGCACCGGCACCTGAAGGCTGGTGAGAAACAACGTGACGAAGGGGATGGCGAAGAAGACGGCCAGCCAGAGCAGACCAGGTCCCATGAGGAAATACGCCGTTCGGGCACGCCGCTGCGCTGTTGCCGCTGGCGCCGCATTCCCCGTCGTGGGGACAACCGCAACCACGTCAGCCCTCGCGCGAAAGATCGAGATTAACCTCGTTGACATGCGCCGCACCATGGCTGGTGCCCGCGTGAAGCCCCTGACTTCCGTCAAGCCCGAACGTGTGCTCTGGAGCCCAGTGGAGAATGACGTCATCGCCCACGGAACAGCGATCACCAACCTTGATGTTCTGCTCGAAGCAGATGAGTTCCTGTCCCCACGAGGCGCGCACCACATACTGCGTGGACACCCCCGCGTAGGAGACGTCGGTGACCTTGCCGCGCACGCGCACGACATGGTCCGGCACATGCGCACCCGCAACGTCATCGACAACCGTGATCTTCTCGGGGCGAACACCCACGATGATGCTGTCGCCTGAGGTTGCACTTCTCATGCGAGGGATGTCGAAGGTGTGTCCTTGAGCCGATACCGATATGAAGTTCGCGGACTCCCCTGCCTTGGCGCCCAGGATGAGATTTGCTTGGCCGAGGAAGTTCGCGACGAAGACCGTTTTGGGTGTCTCGTATATATCGGCGGGGTGCCCGAGCTGCTCGATCCGTCCATCGTTCATGACCGCGACAGTGTCGGCCATCGTCATGGCCTCTTCCTGATCATGCGTGACATGTACGAACGTGGTTCCGACATCGTGCTGGATTCTTTTGAGCTCGATCTGCATCTGTCGTCGCAGCTTGAGATCAAGAGCGCCCAGTGGCTCATCGAGGAGGAGCACATCGGGCTCGTTGATCAACGCGCGAGCCAAGGCCACGCGCTGCTGCTGACCGCCGGACAGTTGACTGGGCTTGCGTCGCGCCAACGGGGCAAGCTCAACGAGCTCGAGCATGGCCTCAACGGGCGCCGTGACATCTTTGACCTTGCGACGCCGCAGCCCGAAAGCGATGTTTTCGAAGATGTCGAGATGCGGAAAGAGGGCGTACGACTGGAAGACGGTGTTGACCGGACGCTCAAATGCTCGCAGCGAGGTCACATCGCGTGGACCAATGTGAATAGTGCCGCCGGAGGGGTCCTCCAACCCGGCGATCATGCGCAAGGTGGTTGTCTTGCCACACCCCGAGGCACCTAGGAGTGCGAAGAAGGAGCCCGCTGGAATCGTGAGATCGAGATGATCGACCGCGACCACATCACCAAATTGCTTAGTCAGCCCACGCAGATGCAGGTCTTCTACGTCGCGACGCGCCATTTTTTACTCCGCCTAGTTGCCGATAGCGGTTTGGAAGTCCTTCTCGTACTGCAACTGCTGTTCAGGCGTGAGTTGCATGAAGATGAAGGCCTTGGCAAGCGTGTCTGCATTGGGGAAGATCCACGGATTATCAACCAGCGTAGGGTCGATTGACTTCATCGCGTCCTGAGCTCCCTCGACAGGGCACACGTACTGAACATAAGCCGCAACCTTGGCTGCCACGACAGGGTCGTAGTAGTAGTTCATCACCGCTTCGGCATTTTTCTTGTGGGCCGCCAGCGCTGGAACAAGCATGTTGTCGGTCCAGAGATTGCCGCCGCTTTCCGGCAGCGCGATTCCATATGCATCACCAAGTTGGATGATGTCGCCCGACCACCCGATGACCGCAATAACGTCGCCGGACTTCAACGCTGCGAGGTAGTCGTTGCCAGTCACCTGCCGGATCTGCCCGCTGTCGATTTGCTTGGTCAGTAGCGCAATCGCGTTTCCCCACTGATCCGGCGTGAAGTTGGTGGGGTCGGCACCCTGGTAAGCCAACAGGATCCCCATGGTGTCGCGCATTTCTGACAGAACCGACACTCGGCCTTTCAGTTTGGGGTCGAACAACTGGTCCAGAGAGTTGAGAGAGTCGATTCCCAGCGTCGACTTGAGCTGGGCCTTATTCCATCCCAACAATCCGAAACCGGACTGCCACGGCAGCGTGTACTGGCGCCCGGGATCAAACCCGGGATCCTGCAGTTTGGGGATGACATTGCCCGAGTTGGGCATCGAGGCCTTGTCGAGTTTCTGGGCGTAACCGTTCTGGACCCAGAGGCCGGCCATCCAGTCGGTCAGCACGACGATGTCACGTCCGATGTCTTGACCCTGTTCCAACTGCGTGCGGACCTTCGCGAAGAACTCGTTGTTGTCGTTGACATCCTCGGTGTAGTTGACCGTTATCCCGGTCTGCTTCGTAAAGGCCTCAAGGGTGGGTCGCTGACCGGTCGCTTCGTCGATGTCGAGGTAGCTCGGCCACGTGGACCAGTTCGCCACCTTGTCCGTTGCGGACTGGTCGGTAGCCGATGCTGCCGAGGGTGTGCCACTGGCCGAGGCTGCGTCGCCACCACCTGCGCCACACGCTGCAGCCGCGAGTGCAGCACCACCTACACCCGCAACCTGCAAGAGGCGGCGGCGTGAAACCGAACCGACGAGGCTGTTGGCAAGATCCGCCGACGAGGACACGTGATCGCTTGGGCGATTGATAGTCATGAGCGGCTCCGAATCACGAGAGGGCAACCGAAGTCAATCACGGGAGTTCAGGACGTAGTCCTGCGCCACGAAAAAGAACTCGCGGCAGGTCACACGCCACGAAGAGTGGGGCCTGCCTGTGCTGCGGCTGCCAGCGCAGAAATGACGTGTGCCAGTTGTTCGAGGTCATGTTCGTCCATGACTCCCGTGGTGACCCGAATATGGCTTCCTTGCGAACCGGGAAGCATGAAAGGTGCACCCGGAGACACGCGGATGCCCCGGGCCGCCAACGACAGCAGCGCGGCCCGCTCATCGACCACCGTCACCCAGGCATTGATTCCATCCCCTGGACTTGATGTCACGCCGTAGGACGCCAGCCCGGCTCGAACCGCAAGGCTACGAGTGGCGTAGGCCGATCGAGCGCGCGTGACAGCCGCGATGGCCGCCGGGTCCGTGAGCAGCTCGACGAGAGCAGCCTGGAGGAGTCGGCTCGTCCAGCCCGGGCCGAGCATGCGCCGGGCCATGACGGGGTCGAGAACCTCGGCCGACCCGCCTACCGCGGCGATGCGAAGGTCAGGGCCGTGTGACTTCGAGTAGCTGCGGATGTGCACCACGCGTTCGGGCAGGTAGTGGCCAAGGCTGACATCCGGGCCGGTCGCAATGTCTCCGCAGTGGTCATCCTCCACGATCACGCACCGGGTGCCTTCGAGAAGTTGAGCCAGGTCAGCGCATCGCGCAGCACTCATGCTCACTCCGGTCGGGTTCTGCGCCCGCGGCTGGACGAAGACGGCCACCGGATTGGTCAGGAGACCCTGTGCCAGCGACTGCGCCGTCATGCCCTCGTCGTCCATCTCGACCGGGATGATCTCCGCCCCTGTCCGTTCGAGGAGGTCGATCAGCGGCGGGAACCCGGGATTTTCCATCAGCACGTGATCTCCCAGCCGGACCACCTGGTCCACGATCCGGGACAACGCATCCAGAGCCCCATCCACGACCGTGAGGCGGGCCGGAGGGAAGGGCCAGGTAGCCATCACGAGGTCATGCAGTTCTGGCAGTACAGGTTCGTCGAGGTAGCTGGTCGTGAGGGCGCCCCCCCGGGCAATAACCCGCTCCAAGGCATCACGCAAGGCCGGGAGCAGCGCCGGGTCGGGGGTCCCCGTGGACAAATTGAGCCCCTCGGCTAGCGGGTCGCCGCCAATTCCTAGGTAGCGAGCTGGCCGGGAGGGTTCCTGGGTGCTCAGGACGAACGTGCCGGCTCGACCACGGGCCTGAATGGCGCCGACCGCCGCCAAGGCCTGCCAGGCCTCACTCACGGTCGCCGGGCTCACCCCGAGCTCGCGAGCCAGGTCACGTACCGTCGGGAGGCGGTCACCTGCCTCAAGACGCCCCGCCCGAATGAGGCGATGCACCGCGGATGCGATACCCCGCGGGGAGCGATCCTGGACCGCAGCGGCGACGACCTCGGCCATGTGAGTGGGAACCACGTCCAGAAACACGGTCCACTCCTCACGCTTGGTTCGGACACACAGGCCGTACAGGGTCAAGAATGCGCCACAAGTGTCACGACTCGGTCTACTTTTCGAAAAACGGATGTAACACATCCATGGTTGTTTAGATTGTGGAATAACACAATGCTCAGAGTCCCTGGAGCCGACACCCGCCTTCGCGGGTATGAAGGAGGAGCGATGACCACCGTCCGCGCCGCGATCGTCCAAACCGAATGGACTGGCGACAAAGAGTCGATGATCGTCAAGCACGAGGAATACGCCCGCGCAGCAGCGGCGCAGGGGACTCAGATCATCTGCTTCCAAGAACTTTTCTACGGCCCCTACTTCTGCCAGGTGCAAGACAAGGCCTACTACGAGTACGCCGAGTCCATTCCGGGCCCGACCACGGAGCGTTTCCAGAAACTGGCCAAAGAACTCAACATGGTCATGGTGTTGCCCATGTACGAGGAAGAGCAGCCCGGGATCTTGTACAACACTGCGGCTGTCGTCGACGCGGACGGCACCTATCTGGGTAAGTACCGCAAGCAGCACATCCCCCACGTGGGTGGGTTCTGGGAGAAGTTCTACTTCCGTCCCGGCAACGGCGGCTACCCCGTCTTCCAAACTGCCGTGGGGAAGATCGGGGTGTACATCTGCTACGACCGCCACTTCCCCGAAGGGTGGCGCGCCCTTGGACTCAACGGAGCTCAGATCGTGTTCAACCCGTCGGCCACGTCACGTGGACTGTCTCAGTACTTGTGGAGCATCGAACAGCCCGCGGCCGCGGTTGCCAATGAGTACTACGTCGCAGCCATTAATCGCGTGGGAATCGAGCCACTCGGCGATGACGACTTCTATGGCCAGTCCTACTTCGTAGATCCCGAGGGGAGCTACGTCGGCGACAAGGGCGACCCCTACAAGGCCGAACTCATCGTTCGCGATCTGGACTTGGAACTCGTCACCGAGGTCCGCAATCGCTGGCAGTTCTACCGGGATCGCCGCCCGGACGCCTACGGTGACCTCGTCCGACCATAACCACCTTCGATTGTTCAGGGAGCGATCATGACGATCCTTATCAAGAACGGCACTGTGGTCAGCGCCGAGGGCTCGACGCAGGCGGACGTCCTGATCGATGGCGAACGTATTGCCGCGGTGCTTGCACCGGGCGACACGTCGTTGAGTGCAAGCCTTGCGACATCCGTTGACAAGGTCATCGATGCCACTGGCAAGTACGTGGTACCCGGCGGCATCGACGGCCACACACACATGGAAATGCCCTTTGGAGGGACCGTCGCCTCCGACTCCTTCGAGACGGGCACGCGCGCCGCAGCGTGGGGTGGAACCACCACCATCATTGACTTCGCGGTCCAAAAGCAGGGCGAAAGAGTTCAAGACTGCCTTGCGGCGTGGCACGAGAAGGCGGGCGGTAACACCTTCATCGATTACGGATTTCATCAGGTCGTCGGCGGCGTGGACAACGAATCACTCAAAGCCATGGACGAGCTCATTGGCGAGGGCGTCACGACGTTCAAGTTGTTCATGGCGTACCCGGGCGTTTTCCTGAGCTCTGACGGTCAGATTCTGCAGGCCATGCAGCAGGCCGCAGGCAACGGGTCCATGATCATGATGCACGCCGAGAATGGCAGTGCGATCGATGTGCTCATCGCGCAGGCTTTGGCCGAAGGCAAGACCGATCCCAAGTACCACTCGCTGACTCGACCCTGGGAGACCGAGGCCGAGGCCACCAATCGGGCGATCATGCTCGCGAGTTTGACCGGCGCGCCGCTCTACATCGTGCACATGTCGGCCAAGCAAGCGGTCAACGTTCTTCAGGCAGCACGCGATACCGGCGGCAACTTCTTCGGGGAGACATGCCCCCAGTACCTGTACCTGTCCCTCGAAGACCAGCTATCCCAGCCAGGATTCGAAGGCGCCAAGTGGGTGTGCTCCACTCCTCTTCGCTCCAAGGCCGAGGAGCACCAGAAAGAGTTGTGGCGCTACCTGCGCACCAATGACCTCTCGGTGATCAGCACCGATCACTGCCCGTTCTGCTTCAAGGAGCAGAAGGAAATGGGCGTGGGTAACTTCGCGAAGATTCCCAACGGCATCGGCAGTGTCGAGCACCGCATGGACCTTATTTTCCAGGGCGTCGTTGACGGCGAGATCTCGCTGCAGCGATGGGTCGAGCTGTGCTCCACCACTCCCGCGCGCATGTTCGGGCTCTACGGCCGCAAGGGGGCTATCGCTCCCGGGTTCGACGCCGATGTCGTGGTGTACGACCCGGCCGGGCGCACAGAGATCGGGTTCCACAAGACTCACCACATGAATATGGATCACTCCGCATGGGAGGGATTCGTGATCGATGGTCACGTCGACGTCACCATCTCGCGGGGCGAAGTTCTCGTCGAGAACGGCGAGTTCCACGGCCGCAAGGGTCACGGCCAATTCCTGCGTCGCGGCCTATCGCAGTACCTGATCTAACGCACCACCCGGAGCCGCTACAAGCAGCTTCGGTTCACGCAGATGTCCCGATCGGACGTCTGCCCCGACGAGTTATGGAGAGGCAATATGCGCAGCATCGACCACTGGATCAACGGACGAACCGTTCCCTCGACGTCCGGACGCACCGGACCTGTCTTCAACCCCGCAACGGGCGAGCAGCAGGCATCGGTGGGTCTGGCCTCCATCAGTGAGGTGGACGACGCCATCGCGGCGGCAAAGGCTGCCTTCCCTGCCTGGCGTGCAGCCTCTCTCTCCAAGCGCGCAGACATCATGTTCACCTTCCGGCAGCTCGTGGTCGCCAATCGCGATGAATTCGCCCAGATCGTCAGCAGTGAACACGGCAAGGTCCCCAGCGACGCTGCCGGCGAGCTGGCCCGCGGCATCGAGAACATCGAGTTCGCGTGTGGCATCCCCGCGATGCTCAAGGGCGGCTACTCCGAGGGCGTCTCCGGCGGTGTTGACGTCTATTCCATCAAGCAGCCTCTGGGCGTTGTCGCGGGCATCACGCCGTTCAACTTTCCAGCCATGGTGCCTATGTGGATGTTCGCCAACGCCATCGCCGTTGGCAACACGTTCGTCCTCAAGCCCAGCGAGAAGGATCCGTCGTCGGCCCTGTTCATCGCCGAGCTACTGAAGAAGGCCGGCCTCCCCGATGGCGTCTTCAATGTCGTGCACGGTGACAAGGTGGCTGTCGACCGCATCCTTGATCATCCTGATATCGAAGCCGTGAGCTTTGTCGGGTCCACACCGATTGCGTCCTACATCTACTCCACGGGTACCGCGAACGGCAAGCGCGTACAGGCACTGGGTGGCGCCAAGAACCACATGGTCGTGCTACCCGACGCCGACATCAATATGGCTGCCGATGCTGCTGTCAGTGCGGCGTACGGCTCAGCCGGCGAACGCTGCATGGCGATCTCCGTGGTCGTCGCCGTTGGCGGAGTGGGCGACAAGCTGATCGACGCCATCAAGGACCGACTGCCCAAGCTCAAGGTCGGACCGGGCACCGATCCCACCGCAGAGATGGGTCCACTCATCACTCGCGAGCATCGTGACAAAGTCGCCTCGTACCTTGAAAGTGCTCCCGGCGAAGGCGCAACCGTTGTTGTCGATGGCCGTCACGCCGATCTGCCCAAGGAGGGTTTCTTCCTTGGCGTCTCGTTGATCGACAACGTCAAGCCAGGCATGGGCTCGTACGACGACGAAATCTTCGGCCCCGTCCTCTCGGTCGTACGCGTAGACACCTACGAGGAAGCTGTCGATCTGATCAACCGCCACCAGTACGGAAACGGCACGGCAATCTTCACCCGCGACGGCGGCGCCGCGCGTCGGTTCCAGTACGAGATAAAGGTCGGCATGGTCGGGATCAACGTGCCGATTCCGGTACCCGTCGCGTACTACAGCTTCGGTGGCTGGAAGGCCTCGATCTTCGGAGACAGCAACATCTACGGCCCCGCAGGAGTCGATTTTTACACCCGCACGAAGACCATCACGTCCCGCTGGCCAGACCCGTCGACATCGTCGGTGGATCTTGGCTTCCCACGCACCCGCTGACCGGAGGAACACATGGAGCTCGGCGTCGTTCTACAGACAACTCCCCCAGCCGCACGGGTCATTGACCTGGCCAAGCGAGCGGAGATGTATGGCTTCACCTATGTCTGGACATTCGACTCTCACATCCTGTGGGAGGAGCCCTATGTGATCTACAGCAAGATTTTGGACGAGACCCGCAAGGTCATTGTGGGGCCGATGGTGACCAACCCCGCCACGCGCGACATCACCGTGACGGCCTCGGTCTTTGCCACACTCAATGAGATGTACGGCAATCGCACCGTGATCGGAATCGGACGCGGCGACTCTGCCGTTCGGGTGACCAACGGCAAGCCCACGACCGTGGCAGAACTTCGACAGGCGGTCATCGACCTCAAGGGCCTGGTCAACGGCGAAGCGGTTGAGTACAAGGGCAACTCGCTGCGTCTCCCGTGGGCCGGGGACAGCCGGGCCGAGGTGTGGGTTGCGGCCTACGGTCCCAAGGTTCTCGCCCTCACCGGCGAAGTGGGCGATGGATTCATCCTTCAGCTCGCCGATACCTCCATCGCCGCGTGGACGATCCAGGCGGTGCGCGATGCAGCGGCGGCCGCCGGACGCAATCCCGACGACGTGTACATCTGTGTGGCGGCTCCCGCGTACATCACCGATGGATCTCCCGAGCAGCACGCGCACGCCCGAGACCAGCTGCGCTGGTTCGGCGGAATGGTGGGCAACCACGTCGCCGACATCGTGGAGCGCTACGGGGATTCCGGGGCTGCGGTGCCTCAGGCACTCACGGACTACATCAAGGACCGTCAGGGCTACGACTACAACGAGCACGGCCGGGCGGGCAACTCGCACACCACGTTCGTACCCGACGAAATCATTGATCGCTTCTGCATCATTGGTCCGCCTGACGAGCACATCCGACGTCTGGAGGAGCTCAGGGCCCTCGGGGTCGATCAATTCTCCGTCTACCTGCAACACGACGACAAAGACCGGACAATGGCCGCGTACGGCGAGAAGGTCATTCCTGGCATCGCCGACACCCTGCGCGCCACGAGCTAGCCCGACCGACCACTGACCGACCACTGACCGACCCATCGACGTAGCAGGGACGAAACCAACACCATGGAATCTTCAGAGGTGGAGCCAGACCTCATCACGGCACGTCGCGCTCACCCTGTTGCGCGACGAGTCCGCAGAGGGGCCCTGTCCCTGATGTGGGCGCTGGCAGGTGTCGGCCTGGTGGTGGTGATGTGGGAACTGGTCAAGGCGCTTGGCACGGTCGTGTCCCTGCCGTTCGACTCCTCGAACGACACCATGCCGCACGTGTGGACCATCTTCTCGGGCTTCAACACGCCCGAAGTGCGCGGCTCGGACACCACCGTCCTTCAGTCAGTGGCGTCGGCCACGGTCAACTCGCTCAAGCTTGCGCTGGGCGGCTTTGCCATCGGAGTCTCGGTCGGCATTCTGCTGGCGGTCATCATGCAACGCTTCGCCTTCTTGGAGCGTGGTCTGCTGCCCTTCGTGATTGCCTCGCAGACAGTGCCGCTGATCGCCCTGGCCCCGCTCATCGTGGGTATCGGAAACAAGGTGAGCTTCGGACCCTTCCAATGGGGCGTTTCTCAATCGGTCATGTTCATCGCGGCCTACCTGGCGTTCTTCCCCCTCAGCGTGGGTGCCCTGCGCGGGCTCAAGGCTCCGACCGCTACCTCACGTGAACTCATGCGCTCATACGCTGCTCGTCCTAATCAGGTGCTGACCAAGTTGAGCTTCCCAGCATCAATTCCGTACCTCATTCCGGCGATGAAAGTCTCCGCGGCCGCTGCAGTGGTGGGCACTGTCGTCGCTGAGATCTCAGCCGGCGTTCGTGGCGGCGTCGGACGATTGATCATCGAGTATTCACGCGAGACCACCGCAGAGCCGGCCAAAGTATTCGTAGCGACCCTGGGCGCCGTCGCGCTGGGATTGCTTGCCGCGGGGTTCGTGACGCTGCTCGATCTCTACCTCACCCGCAATTTGCCTAAGGAAGGTGTCGTATGACCGCCGCGGCCACGACAGAACTCGCCGTAGAGGCCTCCGGAGTCTGGAAGGTCTTCAATGAAGGCCTGCCCAACACTGTTACCGCTCTTCAGGACGTCAGCCTTACAGTCCAGCAGGGCGAGTTCGTCAGCCTCATTGGCCCGTCAGGTTGCGGCAAGAGCACCCTGCTGAGAGTCATCGCCGACCTCACCGGACCTACAAAGGGCTCGGTACAGGTCGCGGGCCTCCCGGCCCCGGTGGCGCGCCAGGAGCAGCGGTACGGAATGGCCTTCCAGCAGGCGGCACTCTTCGATTGGCGCACTGTGCGACGCAATGTCGAACTGCCCCTTGAGCTCATGGGCTGGGACAAGGCTCGCCGCAAGGCGCGATCCATGGAGCTTCTCACCATGGTCCAGTTGGGCGATTTCGCCGACCACCGCCCGTGGGAACTGTCCGGCGGTATGCAGCAGCGAGTGGCGATTGCTCGATCGCTCGCGGTCGACCCACCCCTGCTGCTTATGGACGAGCCCTTCGGAGCTCTCGACGAAATGACCCGCGAGCGCATGCAGAACGAATTGCTGCGCATCCGTCAAGAGACAGGTAAGAGCGTCATTTTTGTAACCCACTCGATTCCAGAGGCGGTCTACCTGAGCGACCGAGTCGTGGTCATGTCGGCTCGGCCGGGGCGCATTACCAACATCGTCCCGATCAATCTTGGCGAACGATCCGAGGAGACCCGCGAATCAGACGCTTTCTACGCAGGCGTCACCGCTGTCCGTGAGGCGCTACGCGGGCACGACCAGGCCTCTTCCATGCGCGCGAGAATCGGCGAGGTCTGAGTGAATCGCCTTCGCTTCGTGTGGCCGCCATTGCTGGTGGCCCTGGTCTTCCTGGGTGCATGGCAGGTCCTTGTCGTCGTACGCGACATCAAGCCGTACCTGCTGCCGGCCCCCTCGCTCATCGGCAGCAATTTCTTCACATCCTTGACCATGATGTGGGACACCGGCTTCTATACCGGGACCACCGCTTTTCTCGGACTTTTCCTGGGGACTGCGGTGGGGCTCGTACTGGCGTTGCTGGCTCAACGGCTGGTCGTTGTTAACAATCTCATCACACCACTTGCCGCCGGACTCGCGGCTGTGCCCATCATTTGCCTGACGCCGATTTTGAACAACATGTTCGATATCACCAGCAGGACGCCGAGGGTACTTGTCACCATGATCATCGTGTTCTTCCCGATCTACGTGAACGTCACGCGTGGCCTGCTGCAGGTGCAGCCCGTCCAGCTCGAGCTCATGCGCTCCCTCAGTGCGCCGCCCCGCAAGGTGCTGGCCCTCCTGCGCATCCCCAACGCCATCCCCTTCTTTTTCACGGCCATGAAGGTCGCCGCACCTTTATCGGTCATTGCAGCACTGGTCTCCGAATACTTCGGCGGGCCGCAACAAGGACTTGGCAGCAGGATCGCGTCATCTGCTGCCAACAGCGCCTACGGACGTGCGTGGGCGTATGTCGTTACATCAATCATCCTCGGACTGCTGTTCTACCTGGTGGTTCTTGCGATCGAACGATGGACGACACCCTGGACAGGTCGGTCTTCGACCGCCTGACAACCACTCAATTGGAGGAAGTATGCGATTTACCGCTCGCAGTCGGTGGGCAACCGTTATCGGTATGACCACCGTCAGTGTTCTCGCACTGACCGCATGCAGCAGCGGCAGCAGTTCCTCGGAGAGCACGGCAGCGGCTTCCGCTCCCGCCTCCGAGGCACCTGCCTCAGCTGCACCCGCGGCATCGGAATGCACCACGCCGACGCCCGTGAAGTTGCAGCTCCAGTGGTTCGCGCAGGCGCAGTTCGCCGGCTACTACGCGGCCAAGGACAAGGGCTACTACAAGGACCAGTGCCTTGACGTGACCATCGTCGAAGGTGGCGTCGACATCGTGCCCCAGACCCAGCTGGCTCAGGGCAACGTCGACTACGCCATCTCGTGGGTTCCCAAGGCTCTCGCGTCACGCGAGCAGGGCGCCATGATCACTGACGTAGCGCAGGTCTTCCAGCGCTCCGGCACCCTGCAGGTCTCGTGGGCCGACTCGAACATCAAGAGCGGCGCTGACTTCAAGGGCAAGAAGATTGGCAACTGGGGCTTCGGCAACGAGTTCGAGATCTTCGCCGACCTCACGAAGAACAATCTTGATCCCGCCAAGGACGTCACGCTCGTCCAGCAGCAGTTCGACATGAAGGGTCTGCTCAGCCGCCAGATCGATGCGGCCGAGGCAATGACCTACAACGAGTACGCCCAGCTTCTTGAGGCCAAGAACCCCAAGACAGGCAAGCTCAACCAGCCCAGCGACTTCAATGTCGTGAGCTACGAGGCCGAGGGCGTCGGCATGCTTCAGGACGCCATCTGGGCCAACGGCGAGAAGCTCTCGGATGCGGCCTACCAGGCCCAGACGCAGGCTTTCGTCACCGCATCGCTGCAGGGCTGGATCTACTGCCGCGACAACGCTGAGGACTGCGCCAAGATCGTCACGGCCAACGGTTCGAAGCTCGGCGCCAGCCACCAGCTGTGGATGATGAACGAGGTCAACAAGCTGATCTGGCCGTCGCCCATGGGTGTTGGCGTGGCCGATCCGAAGGCTCTTGCCCAGACGATCACCATCGCGACTGGCACCAAGAACCTCGATGGCGCAACCGTGATCACTAAGGAGCCGGACCCCACGTGGTACACCGACACCTACGCCAAGGCCGCCAATGCGGCGCTCTCGGCCATGGGTCTGAACACCACGGGCGACGCTTTCGCCCCGATCACCGTCACCCTGATGGAGGGCGGCAACTAGAAGTAACGAAGGGGGCCCGGGCTGACGCCCGGGCCCCCTTCGCATTCCCGCACGCGTGCGGGAATGCACCTACTCCTGGATGTTCGCCATGACGTGCTTAATGCGGGTGTAGTCCTCGAAGCCGTACATAGACAGGTCCTTGCCATAACCGGAGTGCTTGAAGCCACCATGGGGCATCTCCGCCACGATCGGGATGTGCGTGTTGATCCACACGGCGCCAAAATCCAGCCCCTTGGCCATGCGCATGGCCCGGCCGAAGTCCTTGGTCCACACCGACGATGCGAGTCCGTACTTCACTCCATTGGCCCACGCCAGTGCCTGCGCTTCGTCGGAGAACCGCTGCACCGTCACGACGGGCCCAAAGATCTCGTCCTGAATGTGCTCATCGGTCTGCTGAAGACCCGCGATCACAGTGGGCTCGATGAAGTAGCCCTTGTCTCCCTGGCGATTGCCGCCGGCGGTGACCGCCGCATGCTTGGGCACGCGATCGATGAAACCCATCACACGATCGAACTGGTTCGCGTTATTAACCGGGGGGACGAAGCCGTCCCCACCGGGGCCGCCTGCAAACGTTGTGGCGGTCGCCTTGGCCTGCACAGACAGCGCCGCCACGAAGTCGTCGTACACACGATCAGCGACCAGCATGCGGGTGGCCGCCGTGCAGTCCTGACCGGCGTTGAAGTAACCGGCGATGGCCAGCCACTCAGCGGCTGCCGCGACATCGGCATCATCGAAGATGACGACGGGCGCCTTGCCACCCAACTCCAGGTGAACGCGCTTGAGATCGTGCGAGGCCGACTCGGCGACCTGCATGCCCGCCCGCACAGAACCGGTGATGGACACCATGGCCGGAACCGGATTCTCGACCACGAGGCGGCCGGTGTCGCGATCGCCGCAGACCACGTTGAACGTGCCCTTGGGAAGACACCCGAGCCCGTTGATGACCTCGGCCATGAAGACGGTGCTGGCCGGGGTGGTGTCGCTGGGCTTGAGCACCACAGCATTGCCGGCGGCCAAGGCTGGTGCGTACTTCCAGACCGCCATCATCATGGGGTAGTTCCACGGGGTGACCTGACCCACCACACCCACGGGCTCCCGGCGGATCATCGAGGTGAACCCGGCCATGTACTCGCCCGCCGACCGTCCCTCGAGCACCCGCGCAGCACCCGCGAAGAAGCGGATTTGGTCCAACATTGGCGGAAGTTCTTCGGACATCGTTACCGCAATGGATTTGCCGGTGTCCTGGGATTCGATGGCGACGAGCTCGTCCTTGCGCTCTTCAAGGGCGTCCGCGATAGCCAGCAGGGCGGCCTGCCGCTGGGACGGCGTCGACTCGCGCCACTGCGCAAAGCCCTCCTGCGCAGCCGCGTAGGCGCGATCCACGTCGGCCGGCCCGGACATCGGGGCCGATCCATAGGACGCACCGGTGTTGGGGTCGATCAAGTCCATTGTGCGGCCATCGGCCGCATCCATGGATTCACCAGCGATGACATTCCTGACCTGCATGGGGGACTCCTCACAAAACGGGTACCTGACTGATTCACTTGCATCCTGCCCTATCCGAGGGTGCGGCTGCCGGATCCTTCACCAGGTGATCTTGCCGCCTAGTCTCTCCCGACGACCTGCCCTAGGAGCTTGTGATGACAGTTGGCGCCACTGAGCGGACCCGCGTGCATCGCATTCCTGAGAGGGCGGTCACGGAGACACAGATGCTCCACGACATCCTCGATGCGGGACTCATTGCCCATGTCAGCGTGGTCGACGGCGGACAGCCGTTCGTTCTGCCGGTGGCCTATGCGCGACGCGGGGGCGACGTGATCTTCCACGGTTCCAACGCCTCTCGCCTCTTTCGAGCTCTGGCGGCGGGGCAGCCCATGTGCCTGACGGTGACTCTCCTGGACGGCCTCGTCCTCGCGCGCAGCGCCTTCAATTCCAGCATGAACTACCGCTCGGTGATGGTCCTCGGCACGGCACGCCGGCTTGAGGGCGACGATGAACTCGATGCCCTTCGCACGGTTTCTGAGCACCTCCTGCCAGGGCAATGGGAGTACATCCGCCAGCCATCCGCGCAGGAACGCAAGGCCACCATGACCCTGTCACTGGCATTGACGGAGTGCTCCGTCAAGGTGCGCACCGGCGAACCACACGACGATGAGGATGACGTCGTCTCGCACGCTCATGTCTGGGCAGGTGTCGTACCCATCGTTGCATCATTTGGCGATCCCATCGCTGCGCCTGACTGTGCCGCAGGCGTGCCCGTACCCGAGCATGTGCGTCAGTGGAAACGATGACCACTCTTTCGTTGTGGTGGGACACACTTCCCGCCGATCTTGCCGCTCCACTCGGCACACCACTGGCGGCCGACACCACTGCCGACGTGGCCATCGTCGGTGCCGGCTTTACCGGTCTATGGACCGCGTACTACCTCGCGCGCCTCGACCCGAAGTTGCGCATCGTGGTGGTCGAAGCCGAACAGGCCGGATTCGGTGCCAGCGGGCGCAACGGCGGCTGGGCCTCGGCACTGTTTCCTGTGAGCCGGACAACCTTGGCACGAGCGTCATCGCGCGACGCTGCGATACGTCAGCACCGGGCCATGATCGACTCCATTGCGGAACTTGATCGCGTGCGTCAGGAAGAGGCTTGGGATATTGACTGGGCCCATGGAGGAACCCTCATCGCGGCTAGGACGCCGCTTCAGCTCCACGCACTAGAAACACAGGTACAGGAGTCACGCCGCTGGGGCGTCACCGAGGCTGACCTTCGCCTGCTGTCGGCTCAGGAGTTCACCAACCGCATGGGTGCCACAGATGTCCTCGGCGGCACGTTCACGCCACATTGCGCCACGATTCACCCGGCGCGTCTGGTCAGAAGCCTTGCGCGCACCGTTGTGCAGCGCGGCGTGCAGCTATGTGAGCACACACGAGCTACCTCCATCGAGCCCGGCGTCGTGCGCACTGAACGCGGCGTCGTCCGAGCACCGATCGTGGTTCGTGCTACCGAGGGCTATACGCGCACACTGACGGGCCTCACCCGAACCCTGGCCCCGGTGTACTCGTTGATGATCGCGACGGCCCCCCTGTCTACGCATACATGGGATCGCATCGGGTTGATGAATCGCGAAACTTTTGCCGATGAGCGTCACCTCATCATCTACGGTCAGCGCACCCGCAACGGCCGGCTTGCCTTCGGCGGACGCGGCGCCCCTTACCACTTCGGTTCGCGGATAACGCCGGAGCAGGATCGCAACGAGGTCATCCATGCGCAGTTGTGGCGCACCTTGGTGGACCTCTTTCCGGTGCTGGCCGGTACCGAGGTCACGCATGCATGGGGTGGCCCGCTCGGGGTCGCTCGTGATTGGTGGGCATCCTGTGGGCTCGACACCCGCACCGGGATGGCGTGGGCGGGTGGGTACGTCGGTGACGGTGTGACCACGTCCAACCTTGCCGGTCGCACGCTGGCCGATCTCATCACCGGACGAGCAAGCGAACTCACGACGCTGCCTTGGGTAGGGCATCGTTCCCGGCTCTGGGAACCTGAGCCCCTGCGTTGGGCTGGCGCGAATCTTGCTCTGCGCGCCATGAGCACCGCGGACGCGACAGAGGTGCACCGTGATCGGCCGTCTCGACGAGCGCGATTGGTCAACCGTCTTATCGGGGGCTAGCGCATCAGCGGATTGGGCTGCGCCTCGGCCACGCGTGTGAGGACCGCGGAGTCTCGATGCGCAAAGGGCTCTGCCGATCCATCAATCAGCAGCATGGTTGTCTGCGCGTAACTAAGCGAGTCAGTATCGAGGGCCGTGAAGGTGATCTCCCATGAGGCCGTGTGGAAATGGGTATCAAGCCAAGGGTTCGTGAGAATCCCTGCGGCAGGAGAGCCCACGTCCGCCCGAAGAGTGAACGTCCTTGCCCCGGATTCCGCCTGACCCATCGCCATCGCAACCTGGCCTCGCGGGATGGCCAGAGTCATGTAGATCGTCTCGGTCGCCGGCTCCCACAACACGTAGCCCACCTGATCGTGGAAGGTCAGCGCCTCGTCGGACTTGTTGACATGCTGGTGGTAACGAAGTCCATACATAAGTTGCGGTCCGTTGACCTGACGATCAATGGGCTCAAACACCCACTCCTCGAGGTACTGCGTCACCTCGGGACCTTGCGCTTTGGGACTCACGTCACGACCACGCCCCCCGCGCCAGCTCCCAGCCAAGGCTTGCAGGGGCCCCAGATGTGCCCACGTGTCGTCTGACCCGTCAGCTTCGGTGTAGATATCCGCTGAATACTCCGCCACGTCAGTACTTCTTCGCTACCGGTAAGCAGCTAGTCCGGTGACCGCTTCACCGATCACGAGCGTGTGCATCTCGTTGGTGCCCTCGTACGTGAACACCGACTCCAGGTTGTTCATGTGCCTGATGATGGGGTACTCCAACGTGATGCCATTGCCACCAAGGATCGATCGGCATTCGCGCGCAATCTCCAACGCCGCACGAGCGTTGTTGAGCTTGCCCAGCGATACCTGCTCCGGTCGAATTCCTTTCTCGTCTTTCAGCCGGCCGAGGTGCAGGGCCAGCAGCATTCCGTTGCCCAACTGCACCGTCATATCGGCAAGCTTCTTCTGAGTGAGCTGATAGCCCGCGATCGGCTTGTCGAACTGGACACGATTGATGCTGTAGTCGATGGCGGTCTCGAGGCAGTCGCGCGCGGCGCCCAGAGTGCCAAACGCAATTCCGAACCGCGCTTCGTTGAGGCATGACAACGGGCCCTTGAGCCCACGAATCCCAGGAAGCATGGCCGACTCGGGCAAACGCATCTCGGTGAAGACCAATTCACTTGTCACTGAGGCCCGCAGAGACATCTTGCGATGGATGACATTGGCGGTGAATCCGGGGGTGGACGTGGGCACCACGAATCCTCGAATGCCGTCGTCGGTCTGCGCCCACACAACTGACACATCGGCAACGCTGCCGCTCGTGATCCACATCTTGGAGCCGTTGAGGATCCAGTCGCTGCCCTCACGACGCGCATAGGTGCGCATACCGCTGGGATTGGAGCCGAAGTCTGCCTCGGTGAGCCCGAAACAGCCGATCAGCTCACCCGCAGCCAGCCCCGGGAGCCACTCCTGCCGGTGCTCCTCGGAACCGAAGGCATGGATGGCATACATCGCCAAAGACCCCTGAACACTGACAAGCGACCTCAGCCCAGAATCTCCGGCCTCGAGCTCCAAGCAGGCCAGGCCGTAGGCGACCGCCGACGTACCAGCGCATCCGTAGCCCTCCAAGTGCATACCCATGACGCCCAGTGATCCCAATTCCCTGGCCAACTCGCGCGCAGGTATGTCACCGGTCTCGAACCATTCGGCGATCTCCGGACGCACTCGAGTGTCGATGTAGTCACGCACGACCGACTGGATCGCGCGTTCCTCTTCAGAGAGCAGGGAATCGATGGCGTAGAGGTCAAAGGGGCTTTGCGGTGCGCGGCTCATGGGCCCAAAGTCTAGGGATCAGAGGCTAAGTTCGCTCGTGACGGGCTGACGCCTTCAATCGTGGGTAGCCAGCAGGGCCAGTACCGCCGCCCGATCAGCATTGAGCGTGGGGGGCGCGCGATGGTAGGCAACGGGTGTGCCGCTCATCTGGATGGGGTTGGCTACCTGACGGGCTGGGGTTCCGTCGACACGCGCAATCTCGACAATGCTTGGCAATTCCAGGGCGCCGGCGAGATCAAACGCCCCGTCCAGCGAATTGATCGGCCCGCACGGCACTCCCGCGACGGTGAGACGAATTCGCCACTCCTCAGCGTCGTGGCTCGCCAGCAATAGCTGAAGCTGCCGGTTGAGCTCATGTCGGTTCTCAACTCTTGCCGTGTTAGTCATGAAGCGCACATCGTCGGCTAAATCCGGCTCCCCCAGAACAGTCACCAACGCTCGGAACTGACTGTCGTTACCGACCGCGAGGACTAGTGCACGATCGCGTGCCGAATAGACCTCGTAGGGGGCGATGGACGGATGTGCGTTACCCAAGAGACCGGGCACAACGCCCGCCCCGGCAAAGGCCCCGGACTGGTTGACCAGACTGGACAGAAGGGACGACAGCAACGACACCTCGATGATCTGTCCGTCCCCGGTGAGATCTCGATGTCGCAGCGCAGCAAGGATCGCGACGGTGGCGTGGAGCCCCGTCAAGACGTCAACTACCGCCACACCAGCCTTGGTCGGAGCGTCGTGTCCCGTCACGCTCATGAGTCCACCCATGGCCTGCACCAGCAGGTCGTACCCGGGCATCTGGGCACCGTCACCGGAACCAAATCCGCTGATAGAGCAGTACACGGCTTTCGGATTGCGGCGCAGGGTTTGTGGACCGTCAAGTCCATAGCGAGTCAGGCTTCCGGGAGCGAAATTCTCGATGACAACATCCGCTACGCAGGACAAGCGATGGGCAATGGCTAGGTCAGACTCGGCAGTGAAGTCCAACGCGATCGACATCTTGTTGCGATTGATCGACTCGAAATAGGTGGATTGGCCGCTGTTGGCATAGGGCGGACCCCAGGCACGCGTGTCATCTCCAAGGCCGGGACGCTCCACTTTGACAACGGTCGCACCCATGTCGGCCATCAGCATCGTTGCGTAAGGGCCCGCAAGGACTCGGGAAAAATCAGCAACCAAGACCCCATCCAGTGCGCCCTCGGTCACCTCGACACCATATCTTTCCCCACGTCAGCTCTGTTCACTTTGTCCCAGCAGTGTCAGTAGGGTGAGCGCGTGGTGCGACGCACGTGTGACCCTGCCGCACCAGGCGTGTACGGACTCCTGAGTGCCCTCGTATCCCCTCGTCCCATCGGGTGGGTGGCTACCCGCAGCGCGACGGGGGTGGACAACATTGCCCCCCATTCGTTTTACCAGCTGGTCAGCACCGCTCCCCCGATCGTGATGATCAGCTCCATGGGTGAAAAGGACACCGTCCGAAATATTCGTGCCACAGGCGAATTCATTGTGTGCGGCACACCGGCCAGCCGGATCACCCAGGTCAACGTGACCTCAGTCGAGTTTGGACCCGACATCAGCGAGTTCGAAGCGGCTGGACTTACCCGCGAACAAGCCGAGACCGTGTCCGTGTCGCGTGTGGCGGAATCGCCCTACGCCTTGGAGTGCCGCTGCCTGGAGATTCACGAGATCGGTAACGGCATCGTGGTGTTCGGTCAGGTGGTGCACATCGCTGTCGACGAAGCGGTCTACGACGGCGACAAGGTCAGCCTTCAGCGCCTGGACCTTGTGGCCCGGCTGTCCGGCCCGGACTGGGGGCTTCTGGGCGACGTCGTGTCCCTGCCCCGCCTGTCAGTGGACGAGTATCACGAGCAGTACCCGGATGGGTACATCGCCTAGGGGCGCATCACCTGCATGTGTCATGAGTCCACAGTCGTGTGGTCTTGTGTGACTTTGGCGTTTGACTCTTTGCCCCTCAACCGGGAGCTCACGGCACGGCGTGCGGCTCCCGTGACCACACGTAGCAGCACCGCAACGAAGACAAGGTCCAACGCCATCTGCACCATGGTCACCGAGCGGGCGCCCACAGTTTTGGGCGTTATGTCGCCGAATCCCACCGTGGCCAACACGGTAAGCGAGAAGTAATAGGCAGTGAAGCCGTTGAGGGGCTCGGTGAACGCTTCGGAATTTCCGCGCGAGATCAACAGGTACGCGATGGAAAAGACCGCCAGGAACATTGCCGCCATAAGAATGAGTGCCTCAAGGGCGCGCAGCGTGGGGAAGCGCGCCTTGCTGACCCCGCGCAGCTGGTACCAGAAGTACGCGCCGTAGCCGACAATCAAGACCGTCACAATCACCAGCGAGTACAGGGGCGACTTGGCTGGAGTGTCCGGTGCCAAGCTCATGACCACCGCAATGCCGAGCAATCCGACTGCGACCCGCACAAAGGCCCACACAAAGATCCTGATGCGCTCACCTCGGGAAATGTGCTCGGGCAGGGCCCCCAGGGAGACGTCGTCACTCATGATGCTGAGTCTGCCAAACCTTTCGTCGTCACCGCAGCCAACTGGCCGCAGGCACCATCAATCTCGCGTCCGCGAGTATCACGCACCGTAACGGCGACCCCACGCTCCTCCAGCGCCGTGACGAAGGCCCTCTCATCCTTGCTCCGAGATGCGGTCCATTGTGAGCCAGGCGTGGGATTGAGCGGAATCAGATTGACGTGCACCAGGTGACCGGCCAGCAGGTCCCCGAGCATCTCACCCCGCCACCGCTGGTCGTTGATATCGCGAATCAGCGCGTACTCAATGGAAACCCGCCGGTTGGTGATGTTGGCATATCGCCAGGCCGCTCGGAGGACCTCGGCCACCTTGTACCTGGTGTTGATCGGCACCAACGTGTCGCGCAACTCATCGTCCGGTGCGTGCAGCGACACGGCCAACGTAACCGGCAGGCCCTCCGCGGCCAGGTCCAGCATTCGTGGCACCAGTCCCACCGTGGACACGGTTATCCCGCGTGCACTTATGCCTAGTCCTGCTGGAGCTGGAGACGTGAGCCGTCGAAGAGCGCCCACTGTTGCCGCATAGTTGGCGAGTGGCTCACCCATTCCCATGAAGACAACATTGGAGATTCGTCCGGGACCCCCGGCGATATCGCCGTGGGCCAACGAGCGAGCCCCGGCAAGTACCTGCTCCACGATTTCTGCAGTCGACAGGTTCCGGGTCAGTCCCGCCTGACCCGTGGCACAGAACGGGCAGTTCATGCCGCACCCTGCTTGAGACGAGATGCACATGGTGACGCGCTGGGGATAGCGCATGAGCACGCTCTCGACGACGGCACCGTCATGCAGCCGCCAGGCCGTCTTGACGGTCGTGCCGCTGTCGCAATCGACGACATCGGCCGCGGTGAGGAGCTTGGGCAGGAGTGCCGCCACCAGGGCGGGGCGCATGTCTGCCGGGATATCGGACCACTGGGACGGATCGTCGCTGAGCCGAGTGATCCATTGACGTGACAGCTGATCCGCGCGAAAGCCAGGAAGCCCAGCGGCCACGACGGCCGCACGCCGCTCCGCCGGCTCTAGATCCAGCAGGTGCACGGGCGGCTTACCCCGACGGGGTGCCTCCAGGATCAACTCACCCGGCGCCGGCATCAGGCTGCGCCGCTGCCGAGGAAGAGGGTGAAGAGCGCCCAAGACGTGAATGAATTGGGGATCAACGAATCCAAGCGGTCCATCACTCCGCCGTGGCCGGGAAGCATGGTCCCCATGTCCTTGACGCCGAGGTCGCGCTTGATTGCCGACTCGACGAAATCCCCCGCGGTTGCCGTGATCATCAGGACGATGCCTGCGATAACCCCTTGCCACCACGGTGCATGCAGGAGCCACATGAACGTCGCTGCACCGACGGCCACCTGAAGAACGATGGATCCGGCAGCACCCTCCCAAGATTTCTTGGGACTGATGGCCGGAGCCATGGGGTGGCGGCCGAACAGCACGCCGGCGGTATAGCCACCGATGTCATTGCTGATGGTCAGCAGAATGAATACGACCACACGTTGCGGACCGTTGTCCGCTTCTAGCGTGAGCATCAAGAAGCCAGCCATGAAGGGCAGATAGGTGATGATGAACGTGCTGGCTGTGATATCGCGCACGAACCCGTCCACACCACGACGAATGCGCCAGATGAAGATCACCAGGATGATCGCCCCTGTGGTGACCAACTGGGCCGTCGTGCCCCAGATATACGCCGAAGCCGGAATCAAGGCGGCTCCCACGTACAGAGGAGAGCGCGCCAGTCTGATGCCAGCCTTCGCGAACGTCTGAGTGAACTCGTGTACAGCAATGACCAGGCACACGATGACAAGAACTGCGAACAGCCACTTCACCGTAAACAGAGAAAGCAGGACCAGTGCACCAAGGATGACCCCGGAAACTATCGCCGCGGTGAGATTGCGTCCGGCCCGTGACTTCTTCGGCTTATCTACTTCCTCCATGCCGAACGTCACACCTCGAGCAGTTCTGCTTCTTTGTGCTTCAGGAGTTCGTCCACATGCTCCACGTGCTTGTGCGTGAGCTCATCCAAGGATTTCTCAGCGCGACGGACCTCGTCCTCACCCGCATCGCCATCCTTGATCATCTTGTCGAGGACATCTTTGGCATGTCGGCGCACATTGCGGACGGACACGCGTGCGTCCTCAGCCTTGTTCTTGGCGACCTTGATGTATTCCTTGCGACGATCCTCGGTCAGCTGAGGAAGCGCCACTCGGATTACGGAGCCATCACTGGTCGGGTTGATCCCCAGGTCGCTGTCGCGAAGCGCCTTCTCGATTGCTCCGAAGGCACCCTTGTCGTAGGGCGAGATCACAATGAGTCGAGCCTCGGGGATCTGGAATGAAGCCATCTGATTGACAGGGGTGTAGGTGCCGTAGTACTCCACATTGATCTTGTTGAACATGGAGATATTCGCGCGCCCCGTACGGATCGTGCCGAAGTCCTCTCGGGCCACCGCAATGGCCTTGTCCATCTTTTCCTCGGCATCAAGCAGTACATCGTCGATGTCACTCACGGCCACTCCCAGCTGTTTGCCTACATGGTTTCCTGCAGGTCAGTTTGACGAGACTAGCGTCCCGATCTGTTCGCCTCGCACGGCGCGGGCGATGTTTCCCTCGACCAGCAGATTGAAGACCACAATCGGCAAGTCGTTGTCTTGGCACATGCTGATAGCTGTGGCATCGGCAACTTTGAGATTTCGGGCGAGCACCTCGGCGGGGCTCAGCCGGTCGAAACGCACGGCAGCTGGATTCGTGCGAGGGTCGGAGTCGTAGACGCCATCGACTCCCTTGGCCATGAGAACGACCTGTGCGCCAACCTCGAGGGCGCGTTGCGCTGCGGTGGTGTCGGTCGAGAAGTACGGCTGCCCTAGGCCAGCCCCGAAGATCACGACCCGACCTTTCTCAAGGTGACGCACGGCACGTCTGGGGATGTACGGCTCGGCAACCTGTCCCATGGTGATGGCGGTCTGGACGCGGGTTTCCACTCCGACCTTCTCGCAGAAATCCTGCAGAGCCAGACAGTTCATGACAGTGCCGAGCATGCCCATGTAGTCCGCACGGGCCCGATCCATGCCGCGCTCCGATAGTTGGGCGCCCCGAAAATAATTGCCGCCGCCAATAACCACGGCCACTTGGGTCCCAGTGGCCACGACGTCACGAATCTGGGCGGCAATTGACGCGACGATGTCGGGATCTACGCCTAGTCCCCCACCGCCGGCAAACGCCTCACCGGACAACTTGAGCAGAACGCGGGACCAGCCGCCTTCAGGTGCCTGAGGCCACGTCTGGACCATGCCGTCCAACGACGCCTGAACGCCGGATCCGGTGACAGGTGCCATGCTCCCTCTCCCTTCGCCGACGCCCAGTATTCCTGACTAAGCCTGCCCGGGCTCGAATCGAGCGAAGGCCGTAACGGTCGTGTTGGCGTCCTTCAAGACCTGCGCCACGGACTTCTTGTTGTCCACCACGCTGGGCTGCTCGAGCAGGCACGCCTCCTTATAGAAGCCGTTGACCCGACCCTCGACGATCTTGGGCAGTGCCGCGTCGGGCTTGCCCTCTTCCTTGGCGGTCGCTTCGGCGATACGTCGCTCGTTCTCGACAGTCTCAGCCGGAACCGACTCACGGGTCAGGAACTGCGGGCGCATTGCCGCGACCTGCATGGCAGCACCACGTGCCGCCTCTTCACTGCCGCTGTAGGCAACGATGACGCCGACCTGAGGGGGCAGGTCGGAGGCGCGACGGTGCAGGTACACCGCAACGTCGCCGTCAAGGACTGCGACCCGGCCAAGCTCGAGCTTCTCGCCAATCACACTGGCCATCTCGCCGAGTGCGGCTTCCACAGTGCGTCCATCGCTGAGCGACGCCGCGAGCACGGCATCCCGGGAATTCAACTTCTGTCCGTTTGCGGTGGTTGCGATGGCATCCGCCAGCGCGAGGAAGTCAGCATTCTTGGCCACGAAGTCTGTCTCACACAGCAACTCAATGAGAGCCGTGCCCTGCGAGGCGACGAGGCCATTGGACGCCTCGCGCTCAGCGCCGCGCTTGGCCGCTTTGGCCGCACCGGTGATGCGCAGAATCTCGACGGCCTTGTCGAAGTCGCCATCGGCTTCCTCGAGGGCCTTCTTGCATTCCATCATCCCCGCCGACGTCATGTCGCGAAGCTTCTTTACGTCAGCGGCGTTGATCGTCGCCATGGTTGCTCGTTCTCCTTGAGTCGGCGGGGTGATGGATGTGCAGAGTCTTACTCGGCAGGTGTCGCAGGTGTGGCCGGATCCTCGACGGGAGTGCCGGCCAGGAGCTCGCGCTCCCACTCAGCCAGCGGCTCCTGCGTCTCGACACCGGATGCGCCACCCGCACGGGCCATGAGCCCCTCGGCAACGGCATCCGCGATCACGCGGGTGAGGAGCGCAACGGAACGAATAGCGTCGTCATTGCCCGGGATCGGGAAGTCGACCTCGTCCGGATCGCAGTTGGTGTCCAGCACCGCAATCACGGGGATTCCGAGCTTGCGTGCTTCGCCGACGGCGATGTGCTCCTTCTTGGTGTCAACGATCCACACCGCGGTGGGGAGCTTGGCCATGTCGCGGATGCCGCCGAGCGTGCGCTCAAGCTTGTCCTTCTCGCGACGAAGGACCAGAAGTTCCTTCTTGGTGAGGCCGGACTTGGCGACGTCATCAAAGTTGATGACCTCGAGCTCCTTGAGGCGCTGCAGACGCATGTGCACCGTGGAGAAGTTGGTGAGCATGCCACCGAGCCACCGCTGATTCACGTAGGGCATTCCGACGCGCGTCGCCTGCTCGGCGATGGCTTCCTGCCCCTGCTTCTTGGTGCCGATGAACATGACACTGCCGCCCTTGGCGACAGTTCCCTTGACGAACTCGAAGGCGCGGTCAATGTAGGACAGCGACTGCTGCAGATCGATGATGTAAATGCCGTTGCGCTCGGTGATGATGAATCGCTTCATCTTCGGGTTCCAGCGACGGGTTTGATGCCCGAAGTGGACGCCGCTCTCGAGCAGCTGGCGCATGGTGACGACCGCCATGACTGCACTCCTTTGTGGCCCCGGCCACAGGTGGCCGACGCCGTCGGTTGACGAGGGCGGGCGGGTGCCCGTCCTCCCTGATGACCCCTGCGACTGCTTCCCATCGAAATGAGACCGACCAGCGCAGCCTGCTGTGCCGAAGCGATGCAGGTCTGGGTCATGCGAGATCCCGGCGAACCGGGGCCCGGCGAACCGGGCAGGCCTCAGTCTAGGGGGTTTCTGAGGGTGGTCTGTCCACAGCGATGGCCGGGGCGGTCCCCGGTCCACGGGTCCTCGCCCACCGGTGAGCTGCTGCCCCCGGCCCTGTGACCGTGTGCCCATGATCGCCCAGAATCCCCCGGTGAGCCCGCCCGCCGTCGTGCGGCCGTACGACCCGCCCCAGACCGCCTACGGGTCCGGGCACCGAGGAATAGACCTCGGTGCTGCCACGGGGCAAGAGGTTCGCGCGATGGCTGCCGGTCGAGTGACGTTTGCCGGTCAGGTGGCCGGCATCCCCGTCGTCAGCGTGACCCACGCGGGTGGGCCGCGGTCGACATACGAGCCGGTCACCGCCACGGTTTCCGTCGGCGATCAGGTGGTGGCCGGTCAGCGGATTGGCCTAGTTGCCGCGATGGGAGGCCACTGCGGGGGCGAGGTCGGCTGCGTGCACGTCGGGCTTCGCGATTCCCATGGCTACCGCGATCCCACGCCTCTGTTATCGAACGCGCTCCTTAAGACCCTTCGGCACCGGCGCGGGGATGCGCCTGCTGGTACGTAGATCGGAGTCGTTCGACCGAGACATGGGTGTAGCGCTGGGTCGTGGCCAAGGAAGCGTGTCCCAGGAGTTCCTGAACCGAGCGCAGGTCTGCACCACCCTCGAGGACATGCGTCGCTGCCGAGTGACGCAATGCGTGCGGGGCCACGTCCGGCACACCAGATTGTCGGGCTAGCCGATGAACACTGTCACGGGCAGTGCGCTGATCGAGTCTGCGGCCACGCGCCCCTACGAATAGAGCTCCTCCGGCATCGGGGAGAGCAATAAGGTCGCGCACGGCAAGCCACGCTCCCAAGGCGACGTCGGCCGGGCGTCCGTACGGCACGACGCGCTCCTTGGCGCCCTTACCCATGACCTTGATCGTCAGTGCACCGCGGTCAAGACTGGTCACATTCGCCGAGCACAGCTCGGCCACTCGCATGCCCGTGCCATAGAGCAGCTCCACAACGGCACGATCACGAATAGCGATGGGGTCTGCATCGTCCGCCGCGACAGCCGCGTGATCCATCATCGCTGCAGCCTCGTGGGGCGCTAGAACCGTAGGCAACGCGCGGACGATAGACGGACTGGCGAGGCGGGCTCCGGCGTCGACCGATGAAATCCCGCGACGGGCAAGCCACGACGTGAACGCGCGGGCCGACGACGCACGCCGGGCGATAGTCGCGCGAGCAAGACCGCGCTGACCTTGGAGTGCGAGCCAGCCGCGCAGGTGGATGAGTGCGATATCGGCAGGATCGTGAACGCCAGCCTCAGAGCAGTAGTCAACAAGGCTGTCGATATCTCCCGCATACGCGCGGGCCGTGTGTTCGCTGCGGCCACGTTCGTCGCGGACATGCTGCAAGAACCCGTCTCGGGCATCGAGCAATCCGACTGATGCAGGCACCCGCCCATCGTCGCAAGACCGGTGGCCTGTGCGTGCACGGCTCGCGGGTTACCTGCGTAATCGCCAGCCCGAATCGTGTGACTCAATGAGGCCGCGCAACTCTAGAAGTCCAATCGCGGCCACCACCTCCCCGCTGCGAAGGCCAGACGAGCACACCAGGGCGTCCATTTCCATGGTTCCTCGCATCGGCAGGCTGTCGAGGACCTGGCGCTCACGCGCACCAAGGATCGCCGGCTCTGAGGAACCATCGGTAGAACGGTTGTCTTCCACATAACCGGGGATGAGTTCCTCGACGTCACGGGACGAGCACACGAGAATGGCCTCGTGGTCACGGATGAGTCGATGGCACCCTCGGGATGATGCTGAATCCACGGGACCTGGGACGGCCGCTACCGGCCGATTGAGCGAGTTTGCTTCGCGCGCTGTGGATGCAGTTCCTGAATGATCAGCCGCTTCCACCACAACGGTGGCGTGGGTCAAGGCGGCGATGAGCCGATTTCGTGACAGGAATCGCTGGCGCCGCACCGGTTGACCCGGCGGCGTCTCGCTGACGATGAGTCCCTCGTCGGCAATACGCGACAGCAGCGATGCGTGTGCTTGCGGGTAGATCACGTCAACACCACCGGCGACCACACACACGGTCACCCCAGCGAGCAAGGCGCCACGATGCGCCGCAGCATCGATACCGAATGCACCTCCGGACACCACGGTGACAGGAAGCCCCGCCAATTCGGCTGCCCATCGTCGCGCGATCTCCTCGCCGTAGTGGGTGCTCGCGCGAGCCCCGACGATCGCGACCGAGCGGACCAGTGCCAGGCGAAGGTCAGGAGCCCCGACGACCCACAGGGCAAACGGCGCCCGTGGCCCTAGATCACCAAGTTGATGTGGCCATTCACTCTCGCCGCGGGTCACGATGCGAGCCCCCACTGAGGTCGCTCGTTGCTCGCACGCATCTAGTTGCGCGGCGTCCCATCGGGCGCTGACGCCGTCAGGAATGCTCTGATGGTGCTGAGAAATCTTGCCGAGCACGGCTTCTGGGCCTTCGCGGTCGACTAGCGCGCCGAGGCGCGCGTCACCGGGTTCGACCACATGAGCAAGTGCGATCCACGCCTCTCTCACGCTGCCCATGCGGTTGCCGCCCCTCGCAGGCCCAACGCCCGGGCGATGTCGTCGCCCGACGGACGGTCTCGTCCCCCAAGGTCAGCTATGGTCCACGCAACACGCAGAATGCGGTCGGGGCTGCGCAGATTGCGTGACGTGCGTTCGACCTCGTCGAGAACATCGGTGCCGGAGGCATCAGGTAAGAACCGTGTGCGCAATTCACCCGCGGGAATCCGCGCATTGACCTGCCACGGTGCTCCGCGAAAGCGTCGCACTGCACGCTCACGAGCCTGCTCAACCCTCGCACGCACGGTGGCGGACGACTCCGCGGGTGTGGGGTCCCTGAGCTCAGCGTCTAACGGCCGGCGAAGGCTGACGCGCACGTCAATGCGGTCCATCAGCGGGCCAGACAAGCGTGCGGCATAACGCCGGATGGCAGTGGGCGCACACGAGCACTCCGATTCACCACGCATTCCGCAAGGACATGGATTCGCAGCAAGGACCAATTGGAAGGCTGATGGCAGCGTGCCCACCCACCCGCTTCGATGCAACGACACCACGCCGCTTTCAAGAGGTTGACGCAACGCCTCAAGAGCGGGACGTGCGAATTCGGGTGCTTCATCGAGAAACAGCACTCCGTGATGCGCAAGTGTGAACGCACCCGGTGTCACACGCGCGCCAGCCACGGTGCCGATCAATGCCGATGTAGAGGCCGAGTGGTGCGGCGATTCGAAGGGCGGAGCACTTCCTCGTGGTGCGCGGCCTGCCAGTGCATGAATAACCGCGACGTCACGCTCCGCTTCCTCGGTCAAGTCCGGAAGGATGCCCGTGAGTCGCTCGGCCAGAAGCGTCTTGCCGATGCCAGGGGGACCCACCATGGCGAGGTGATGTCCGCCCGCTGCAGCGACCTCAAGACAGTGGCGGGCCACGTGATGGCCACGTACATCAGCCAAGTCAGGGTGCTCTCGATGCACCGACGGACGTTCGCAGGCGCGCTCCCCCGGCTCCGAACCCCGCAGGATGTGCACCACCTGCGCAAGCGTGGATGCCCCACTCACCCGTGCATCCGCGCCAATTTCCGGCAAGCTCGATACGGGCACGATGACTCGATCATCCCTGCGTGCAGCCAAAACCCCCGCGAGCGCGCCTCGTACGGCCCGGAGGTGACCATCCAGACCGAGTTCACCGACGAAGACAGTGCGCTCGAGATTCACCTCTGGCAATTGCTCTGACGCCTTCAGAATTGCTATCGCGATCGGCAGGTCAAGTCCTGCACCTAGTTTGCGAACTTCAGCCGGCGCCAGACTCACCGTGACACGCTGAGCGGGCCAAGTCGCGCCAATGCTTGCGAACGCGGACCGCACTCGCCACCGTGCTTCTGCAACCGACGTATCCGGCAGTCCCACAACTCCCACCGACGGCAGCCCCGCACTGATATCGACCTCAACGTCGACAAGTGATCCTGCGACACCGGAGAGAACAACTCCGGCGGTACGTGCGTGCGCCATCTCAATCAATCCCACGCACATGCACTATGGATGCCGGACCGTGTGTCGGCTGAACGATGCCTACGACGTCGAACCGGATCGTGGGCGCGAACATCTGCTTCTCATCCAGCCACTGCAGTGCCAGTCTGCGCAGTCGCCGCGCCTTGCGCGGTGTGACGGCCTCGACCGGTGTGCCATAGGCGGTGCTTCGTCGGGTCTTCACCTCGCACACCACAAGCACCTGATCTTCTCGGGCAACGACGTCCAACTCACCGAGCGCACATCTCCAATTGCGCTCAAGGACCGTGAGGCCGTGGTCTTCCAAGTGCCGAACCGCAAGATCCTCGCCGTACCTACCCAGGGCATCCTTGGCATGCATACGCCACCTCCGGGTCGCACCTTTCCCGGATGGCAGGGCGAGCTCCAACAGATTCCATGCCCTTGGGGATGACCGACCACGTTCCCCCTTGGCTGTGGATTAGCCCTCGGACACCAGGTCAGCTCGAGCCGCCGCGTGTTGCAGGCGCACCTCGGGAGACACCGTCGGATAGAGCGGGTCAATGGTGATCAGTGCATGGCCCAGAATTGCGGCCGCACACATGCGCATAAACCATGTGCGATCGGCCGACACCACGTACCACGGCGCCCATGGCGTACTGGTGTGCGAGAGCATTTCAGAGTAGGCAGCCTGATAAGCGTCCCAATGCTGACGCTCGGCAATATCCGCGGCTGAGAACTTCCCGCCTGGTCTGATGTCATGACGATCAATCCCCCTCGATACCCAGTCGCCATGTGCGGCGGTGCTGCTCGCACGCCCCGATCCGCTCCAGCGCACTGTGGTGTTCCGCTGACGAATAGCCCTTGTTCTGCTCCCAACCGTAGTCGGGGAATTGCTTGGAAAGGCTGACGAGCAATCCATCGCGCTCCACTTTGGCCAGCACACTCGCGGCGGCAACTGACGTGCAGGAGAGGTCGGCCTTGACCATCATGGTTACGGGTGGAGTTTCCATCTCCGGCTCCTCCGTCATCTCGAAGAACGACGCCTGACCAGGTGGCGTGAGCCAGTCATGGCTGCCGTCCAACAAGATGACGTCCGGAGATAGTGCAAGTCCCTGCAGCGCCCGCATGCCTGCTCGTCGCATGGCAGCGATGAGCCCCACCTCGTCGATCTCTGCCGGTGACGCGTGTCCCACGGCGTAGGCCACCGCCCACGAATGAATCCGAGGTACCAGAGCAGTCCTCGCAGCGGGCGCGAGCAACTTGGAATCGCGCACCCCTGGAAGTGCTGGGGTGTGTTGCGCCACAACCACCGCGCCGACACTCACCGGCCCTGCAAGTGCTCCGCGACCCACCTCATCCATTCCACACACCCGTCGTGCGCCTTGGCGCATGAGTTCGCGTTCTCTGCGAAGTGTCGGAGCGGTCATTCGAGGGCGCGTTCAAAGATGCTTGGCACTGGGACGGTCGCGAATCGCGAGAACGGCCACAGGACCAACACAACCTTGCCAACCACGTCGTCGAGTGGCACACCACCCGAGCTCATGTCTAAGTGGTACCGAGAGTCGCGCGAGTCCCCTCGGTTGTCGCCCATCACGAACACTCGGTTGGCCCCGATCTCGACATCGAAGTGAACCTGATCGGTGGGCCCGATGATGTAGGGCTCGTCGAGTGCCTTTCCGTTGACAATAATGCGACCCTTCACGTCACAACATTGAACGCGGTCTCCCGCTACAGCGATGACCCGCTTCACGAGCTCCTGTCCAGTGTCGCCTGGGACCAGCCCGACAAAAGCGAGCCCCGCTCGGGCGATGCCAAGGAAACCCGTGGGCCCCGGCTTCGTGGGCGGCAGCCAGCCACCCGGATCGCGGAACACCACCACATCCCCACGATGAGTTCCACCCATAACCGTACTGACGCGCGACGACACGATGCGATCCCCGATGTGCAGCGTGTGTTCCATCGACGCACTGGGGACGTAGAACGCCTGGACAAGAAACACTCGTACGAGCACAGAGATGACACTTGCCACGACGATGACGAGGGCCAATTCACGAACGAAAAGACGAGATCGCCCGAAACGCCGTCGGGCGTGACGGCCACGGGACCGACCCGGAGACATCAAGACCCGGCCGGTGCAGGAACTTTCGCGAATGTTTCCGGAATTGGGAGAATTCGCAGGCTCGTCAAGGGCCAGAGCACCATCATTGCGCGGCCCACGACACGGGACTCAGGGACGTATCCGCCACCCGGGTCACCCATGTGCGAGCGCGAATCCGCAGAATCAGAGCGGTGATCCCCCATCACCCAGAGCGAACCTTCGGGGACAACGACGTCGAACGTCTGCATGCTTGGCACATCACCGGGATACAGGTAAGACGTCTCGTTCAGCGGGATGCCATTGACCGTGATGCGCCCCTGCACGTCACAACACTGCACGTGATCGCCGCCCACGCCGATGACGCGCTTGATGAAGTCCGTGGAGTCTGGAGCGACCAAGCCAAATGACTGCCCCACCCAGGCAATTGCTGCTGAGAAGGGATTGCGCTCTGGCGCGTCACCGGCAGGAACGAACGAATCGGTTCCGTCGAACACGATGATGTCGCCGCGTTCGATGGGCCTGGTGCGGTAAACCATGCGATTGACGAGCACGCGATTGCCGATGCCCAGCGTGTTCTCCATCGACCCCGAGGGGATGGAGAACGGCTTAACAAGGAATGTGGTGATGAGGAGTACGACCCCGATGGCGATCAGAATCGTGACCGGCACATCCCACCACGACTGCCGATCGCGGTCGGCCAAGATCAGTTCTCGACGTTCTCGCGACGCTCGCGGATCTTGGCCTTCTTGCCTCGAAGATCGCGCAGGTAGTAGAGCTTGGCGCGTCGCACATCACCGCGCGTGACTACTTCGATCTTCTCGATGATCGGAGTGTGCAAAGGGAAGCAGCGCTCAACGCCTACCCCGTAGGAAACCTTGCGGACGGTGAACGTCTCGCTGATGCCGGAACCGGCGCGAGCGATGACCACTCCCTGGAACAGCTGGACACGGGTCTTGTTGCCTTCGACGACCTTGACGTGCACCTTCAAAGTGTCGCCTGCGCGAAATTCGGGGATGTCGCTGCGCAACTGGGCGGCATCTACGGCGTCTAGCGTCTTCATGTCAGCTCTTCCTGCAGGCGCCACAGGTCGCCCACCATGGGGAGTGTTGTCTCACCAGTCGGCCCCCCTGCGGCAGGACCTCCTGAAGCCGGGGGTTCCCGGACATCATGCGGGGCCTCCGATGATGGACATCGGCACCCCACGCGAAGCCGTCGTAGTCTGCCATGGGCCCGGGTCCAAGCCCAAACCGCGGCCGACCCCCCTCACAGGGAGCGCCTCAGGGCCCCGCGAGGTCGGGACGATGCTGCCGCGTGCGTTCCAGCGCTTGGCTACGGCGCCACGCGGCAATCCGGGCATGGTCCCCGCTCAGCAGGACCTCGGGAATCTCGAGTTCACGCCACTGCGGGGGCCTGGTGAACACCGGACCCTCGAGAAGAGTGGCCATGGATCCCGACGCAAACGAGTCGTCGGCCACACTTTCGGCATTGCCCAGCACTCCTGGGATGAGGCGCACGATGGCCTCGCCCATCACGAGCACTGCAGCCTCGCCACCTGCCAGCACGTAGTCCCCCACGCTCACCTCGCGCACACCGGCCCACGCGGAGTTCGCAGCGAAGTGGGCGGCCACCCGTGAGTCGATGCCCTCGTACCTTCCGCAGGCAAAGACAAGCCACGGCTGTTCGGAAAGTTCCTGCGCGAGTGTCTGGGTGAACGGCACCCCCGACGGGGTCGGAATGATCAAGAGGGGTCGTTGATCGGGATCAGAAGCAGCCACATTGTCGAGTGCGTCACCCCAGGGCACCGGGCTCATGACCATCCCGGGGCCACCGCCGTAGGGGGCATCGTCGACTGTGCGATGGCGGTCATGCGCAAAGTCGCGAAGATCATGAACCCGAAGGTCAACCACACCTGCATCGATTGCCTTGCCGGTGAGGGACAGGCGCAGCGGCTCGATGTACGCCGGGAAAATGCTGATCACATCAAGGCGCATGATCAGTCGACCATTTCCCCGTCGATTGCATCCCCGTCGATTGCATCCCCGTCGATTGCATCCCCGTCGATTGCATCTGTCGCGGAGTCATCGTCAAGCAGACCCTCGGGCGGATTGACGACCACCCGACCCTGAGCCACATCCACCACCGGGACGATCGAGGAGACAAAGGGAATGAGCACATCTCGCTCACCCATACGGACGGAAAGCACGTCCTGACCCGGCAGATGAATGACATCGACGATGGAGCCCAAGGCGGTTCCGTCGGTGAGCTCTACTGCTAGGCCGATCAGCGTGGAGTCGTAGTACTCCTCGGGATCGTCTGGAGTCGCATCAGCAGGTCGATCGACGTGCACGATCAGATTCCGTAGTTCCTCAGCATCGTTGCGATCGTGAACTCCTACGAATGCCACCAGGAGGCGTCCCGAATGCCAATGCGATCGCTCGACGACCAAATCCGCGTGATCGTCCACCGACAACACGCTGCCAGCCGCGAACCTCTCATCGGGCTCATCCGTGCGCGTCTCGACCGTGACCTCACCACGAATGCCGTGCGGCCGACCGATCCGCCCGACGACGACGCGCACGCCTAGGCGACGTCGATGAAGTCGATGCGCACGCCGCGATCATCGTTGAGTGCCGTGATGACGGTGCGCAATGCAGTGGCCGTGCGTCCGTTGCGCCCAATGACACGACCCATGTCCTCGGGATTGACCCGGACATCCAGGGTGGTGCCACGACGCCCAGAGCGAAGCTGCACATCGACGTCCTCGGGGTTATCAACGATTCCGCGCACCAGGTGCGCGAGTGCTTCGTCGAGCATCAGGCGTCGGGGGCTTCTGCCGCAGCCTCATCGGCTGCTGTGACCATGGCAGCCTCATCGGCTACTTCAACGATTGCAGCCTCATCGGCTGCTGTGACCATCGCCTCGACTGCAGCTTCGTCGGCACCGACTGCCTCTCCCGCGGCGATCTCAGCGGTGAGTTCGGCGGTTGCCGTCTCGACGGCAACTTCCTCGGCAATAGCAGCCGCAACTTCAGCAGCTTCTGCGACCGGCTCAGGTGCAACGATCTTGGGCTTGGGGGTGGCCTTCGGCTCGGTTGCGGCTTCCTTCACCGCAGCTTCGTAGGCCACCATCTTGCTGACCTTGGGCGGTGCCACGCGCAACGTACCTTCGGCACCGGGCAGGCCCTTGAACTTCTGCCAGTCTCCGGTGACCTTGAGGATCGCGGTGACCGATTCGGTCGGCTGTGCGCCGACGCCTAGCCAGTACTGAACTCGCTCGGAGTTCACATTGATCAGGCTCGGGTCGGCCATCGGCTGGTAGATGCCGATCTCCTCGATCGCGCGGCCATTGCGGGCGGTGCGGGAGTCGGCGACGACGATGCGGTACTGCGGGGCATGGATCTTGCCCAGGCGCTTCAGTTTGATCTTGACAGCCACGAGGGGTACTTCTCCTGTAGATCGAAGTGGTGCGCGGCTCGACCGGGTGGGGACACGGACTTACCGAAGCGAGGGTGCGAGACCGAAAGGATTAGAGGGCCATCCGGACAAGCCCACGTAGTCTGCCAGACGGACCGGCCTAGAGCGAAACCGCCTCTAGCCGAGGAGCTTCTTGAGCTCGGGGGGCAGGGCCAGGTCCGCGGGATTCGCGGGATTCGCGGGGGCAGGAGAGCCCCCGAGGTCCAGAAGCGACCCAGCACCCGCGCCGACGCCCGACCCAACGTCCGATCCCACACCCGACTCCTGCTGGGCCCGCTTGGCCGGATTGCCGGAGCGACCCTTCTTGGACTTGGGAGGCGGCGCCATCTTGCCCTTGGACTTCTTGCCGCCCATGCCGGGCATCCCCGGCAGCCCGGGCATCCCGCCCTTGCCCATCTGGCGCATCATCTTCTGCGCCTGAGTGAACCGCTCAATGAGTGAATTCACCTCGCTCACGGTGCGCCCTGCACCTTGGGCGATGCGGGAGCGGCGGGAACCGTTGAGGATTTTGGGGTCCTGGCGCTCCCCCGGAGTCATCGATTGGATGATCGCGGCGACTCGATCGATCTCCTTGTCATCCACCTGATCCAGCTGCGCCTTGATGTCTCCTGCTCCGGGCAGCATGCCGAGCAACTTGCCAAGCGAACCCATCTTCTTGATCGACTGCATCTGCTCAAGGAAATCCTCGAGAGTGAAGTCCTCTCCACTGGATACCTTGCGAGCCATGCGTTCGGCCTGCTCGGCATCGAAGGCCTTCTCGGCCTGCTCGATAAGCGTGAGCATGTCACCCATGTCGAGAATGCGTGAAGCCATGCGATCGGGGTGAAACGCCTCGAACTCGTCGAGCTTCTCGCCCACGGACGCGAACATGATGGGTCGACCTGTCATGGTCACGATCGAAAGTGCGGCGCCGCCACGTGCATCGCCATCGAGCTTGGTGAGGACAACCGCGTCGAAGCCCACCCCTTGAAGGAACTCCTCGGCCGTGCGCACGGCGTCTTGGCCGATCATTGCGTCGACCACAAGCAAGGTGTTGTCAGGCTGTACGGCGTCTCGGACGTCCCGCAGCTGCTGCATCAGCTCAGCATCGATTGCGAGTCGTCCCGCGGTGTCGACGATGACGACGTCGTGGAGTTTGGCCACGGCATGTGCCCGCCCTGCTCGAGCGACGGCGACGGGGTCACCCACACCATTACCTGGCTCGGGGGCGAACACGGGTACACCGGCTCGCTCACCCACCACGGTGAGCTGATCGACCGCATTCGGTCGCTGGAGGTCGGCGGCCACAAGTAGCGGCGTGCGCCCCTGCTCTCGCAGGTGCAGCGCCAACTTGCCCGCCAAGGTTGTCTTGCCCGCACCCTGCAGACCCGCAAGCAACATGACTGTCGGCCCGGTCTTGGCGAACTCCAGTCGAGTGGTCTGACCGCCCAGGACGGTGACAAGTTCCTCGTGGACAATCTTGACCACCTGCTGTGCAGGATTGAGTGCACCAGAAACTTCGACAGACAGTGCCCGCTCGCGCACAGCCGACGTGAATTCACGCACGACAGGCAGAGCCACGTCGGCTTCGAGAAGGGCTGTTCGGATC
>Ga0304728_1000216_pt1 | contig 46997 bp, 40 predicted proteins | sample C_130625_MF_Meta_FD_190476 | JGI IMG/M metagenome (GOLD analysis project Ga0304728, IMG submission 190476) | Freshwater microbial communities from Lake Croche, Canada to study carbon cycling - C_130625_MF_MetaG (v2) (version 2) | ecosystem: Environmental > Aquatic > Freshwater > Lake | place... | reverse complement strand
AATTAATATAATTAAGAACACTACAACAAATCCTGATGATTCTGCTAAATTAGACGGGCTTATCAGTAGTATTCAGAGTGGTGGTAAAAGATCAGTCACTGTTATAGGTGTCCGGTCATCAAAAAGACAAAAACAAACTCCAGTTAAAATACTAAAAGGGGGTGCTATTGCTCCACCTGAAGGGTCAATTGTTCTTGGAAATGGATCTGTTATTAATCCTAATAATGGAGCAATAATTAAAAATGCAGGATATGTAACCCCCCCACAGGCTGGCGGTATTTATTCATCATCAGGTACAATTATTCCATCTGTTATAACAATCGATAAAGATGCTCCAACTGCAGATGTTGAACCATATACAACTGCACCAATCGGTTCTATTATTCTTGGAAACGGCTCAATTATTGATCGTGTTTCTGGTCAAGAACTTGCGCCCCCAGGAACAATTAAATCAAAAACTGAAACACCCTTAAAGGGCGGTATTACAGTTGCTCCAGCCTTTAAAGTTCTTTTACCAAATCCCCCAGGTAACTATCCAGTAGTAGTACCACCAAATATACCTGTTAATACAATTGTTCTTGTTGATGGTTCAATGTATCATCCTTCAACTCAGACCTACATTAGTCCAGCCGGTTCTACAAATGCTCCTCCAGGATCAATTGTTTCACGCCTACAAACTTTTATTCCACCACCATCTAATGTAATATATGAAACAACAGGAGTAATTAAAAAACCAGATGAAAAAATCCATGCACCTGCACCTCAACCTAAAATATCATCCGATTTTACATATACAACAACTCTAAATACTAATCCAACAACAACACTGGGAAATATACCTGCAAGTAGCGGTGCAATTCCTGCTGGTTCAATAATTGGACCAGGTGGCAGTGTATTAGATCCCTATGGTACAGAAATTCTAGGACCAAATCCAGCACTAGTTAATTATGTAGGATATATAGTAACAGGAACAGGAAGTCTCATAGATCCAAAAACATTAGGGCCAACAACAACACTCGGTATATTTCCATCAAGTCTTATAGGTAAAATTCCTGCTGGAGCAACAGTAACATTTAATGGTGGATTAATAGATAGATTAGGAAATACAATTGCGGAACCCAATCCCCTACTTGTACAATATGCAGGACTAATAGCAACTGCTCTAGGAACCTTTATATCTGCAGAAGAATTTGGTACAACTACAACACTTGGTATGATACCCGCAAATTTATTAGGCTTATTAAAACCAGGCCTCATTGTACAGGCTAATGGTTCAACGCGGGATGCTGCAGGAATAGAAAGGACACCACCGAATCCTTCTTTAGTACGCTATGTAGGTCTAATAACAACTGCATCAGGATCCTTTGTAAATCCTGCATCACTAGGACCAACAACAACACTTGGTATATTTCCATCAAGTCTTATAGGTAAAATTCCTGCAGGAGTCACTGTACACGCTGATGGTTCAACATGGGATGCTGCAGGAGTACAAAGAACACCAGCTAATCCTTCCCTTGTGCCCTATACAGACCTAGTAGCAACATCTGCAGGAACCTTTATTAATTCGAATTCACTGGGAATAACACCAGTGCTAGGTATTTTTCCTTCAAATCTTATAGGAAAAATTCCTGCAGGAGTCACTGTACATGCTGATGGTTCAACATGGGATAATGCAGGAGTACAAAGAACATTAGCTGATCAATCTTTAGTACCCTATGCAAACCTAGTAGCAACTGCTTCAGGAACCTTTATAGATCCTGCAATTTTAGGACAAATACCAATAGTTGGTACAATCCCTTCAAATCTTATAGGAAAAATTCCTGCAGGAGTCACTGTACACGCTGATGGTTCAACATGGGATGCTGCAGGAGTACAAAGAACACTAGCTAATCCTTCCCTTATACCCTATGCAGGCCTAATTACAACATCTGCAGGAAAATTTATTGATCAGAATTCATTAGGAATAACGCCAGTGCTAGGTATTTTTCCATCAACTCTTATAGGCAAAATTCCTGCAGGCCTTATTATACAACCTGACGGTTCAACACGGGATGCTGCAGGAGTACAAAGAACATTAGCTGATCAATCTTTAGTACCTTATGCAGGACTACTAACAACTACTTCAGGAACCTTTATAGATCCTACAATTTTAGGACGAACACCAATAGTTGGTACAATCCCTTCAAGTCTTATAGGTACAATTATCCCAGGACTTTTTGTACAGTTTGATGGTTCAACACGAGATTCTGCAGGAGTACAAAGAACACCAGCTAATCCTTCCCTTATACCCTATGCAGGCCTAATTACAACATCTGCAGGAACTTTCATAGATCCCGCTATTTTAGGACCAACAACAACTCTAGGTATTCTCCCATCAACTCTTATAGGCAGAATTCCTGCAGGTGTCATTATACAACCTGACGGTTCAACACGGGATGCTGCAGGACTAGAAAGAACACCACCAAATTCTTCTTTAGTCGTTTATGCAGGACTACAAATAACTAATGAAGGAAGTTTTATTAATGCTCCAATACTAGGAGAAACAGTACTTGGTAGATTACCATCAAGTCTTATAGGTAGAATTCCTGCAGGACTCATTATACAGCCAGATGGTTCAACAAAGAATAATATCGGTCAAATTATTACAGAAGCAAATTCTACTCTAATGATCTATGCAGGACTAGTAACAACTGCTAAAGGAGAACTTATAAATTCTGCAGTGCTAGGAATTATGCCAATTCTAGGGCATCTCCCTTCAAGCTTAACACAAATAATTAGAGCAGGCTCACTCATACAAGCTGATGGTTCTATTAATAATGTTCTAGGAATACGGGTTACTCCTCCAGATCAAAGCCTTGTGCCTTATGCTTACTTAGGAATTACTAGTAGTGGAGACTTTATAGATCCTAGAACTATAGGACTCGCACCATCCTTGGGAACAATAAATTCAACAATTTTAAATTCTGTTCCTCCAGGTTCTAGTATTACACAAAATGGCTCGATTCTCAGTCCAACGGGTATAATGGTTGCTCCACCAGATCCATCTATGATAAAGTATGCGGGTTCATATATTAATGAATATGGATATATTATACAGTCATCAGTTGTAGGACCACCAACAATTCTTGGAAGTGTTCCAGCAGCTCTTGTACCAAAGATAGCCCAAGGATCAATAGTAAATAGTGACGGTTCTATAGTAAGTCCAACAGGAATTAAGATTGCACCACGTGGCACTATTGTAAATGCAGTGGCAAACTCTGTTGTAGGTGCAAATGGTAATATTTTACCAAGTTATCTGGCTCTAAAAAATACTGTCCCACCGAATTATAGTCTTGGCCATTTATCATCAAGTTTAATGGTAAATATACCTCCTGGTTCCAGTGTTACACAAGATGGCTCTATTAGAAGCCCTGCAGGATTAATAGTAGCCCCAATTAGTACAATAACAACTGTTCCCTCTGGTTCACTTGTAGATATAACAGGTGAAATCTTAAACTCACTACTTTTACCAAAATTTAGTACAATAGGATATGTGTCAAGTTCTCTTCTTTCAGCAGTTGTACCAGGATCAAGTGTACAAAGTGATGGTTCTATTTTAAACCCTATTGGTGTTAAAGTAGCAAATAGTGGCACGGTGTCAAATCCTACTGCAGGATCAATTATAACAAATACAGGAGCTATATTATTAAATAATGGTATGGCAGGTCAAGAAATTGTTCTTGGTTCACTCCCATCAAGCCTATCGACCACTATTATGGCAGGATCTGTTGTAAATTTTGATGGGTCAGTTACAACCCCTTTAGGAATTCAAATTTCCAGTATTAATATACAAAATCCGGTTTTAGGGTCAATTGTTACAGCCTCAGGAACAATTATATCCGCCGGCGATATAATTCCTCCAGTTTCAACTATTGGAACTCTTCCAAGTGGAATACGTATAGTGCCTGGATCTATTATAAATTCAAATGGTTCTATTACAACTCCAGATGGAATAACTATTGCTGGAGCAAAATCGGTTCCACTAAATATTCCTGCAGGTTCTTTAGTAACTGCGAGTGGCTCTATTATATCAGCGGTAGGCTTACCTGTTACTCAAATTATAGATTCTCTTCATTTTATAAATAATCCTATTAATATTAGCAGTTTTAATGGTATTCAAAGCTCACTACCACCTGTAAGTCAAATGTTTTCGCAACCACGTGAAACATTACAGGTCTATGTAAGTCAAACTGATTCAACAATGTGGATTTTTAATAAGGGTATAACAATAGCATCTTCATCTTGGCAGTCACTTGGAAAGTGGAATGGTGATAGAGGTATGACAGGAGCTCCAATTATAAACTATAAGGGAGAAATTCAGACGGCAAGTCTATTACCAACTAATGCTAAAAAAGCTGATACATATCTAGAGATTCTAACAGGTATTTTATGGTACTATGATGGAATAGATTACAAAAATCTTGTAGGTTCTATAGTTGGACTAAGAGGCCCAACAGGATTAATTGGCCCCACTGGATCCACAGGCCCTGTTGGACCAAATGCTGCAGTAATTCCTGATGCAATAACAAGTGCAACAGGCGCAACTGGTGCAACAGGCGCAACTGGTGCAACAGGCGCAACAGGTGCTACTGGTCCTGATGGAATTGTATCTATTGGACTTACGGGACCCCAAGGAAAATCCTATACTGGCCCTACAGGATCCCAAGGCTATACAGGATCTACTGGAGATACAGGTGCAACAGGGGCTACTGGTAGAACAGGAGCAACAGGATCAACTGGTCTAACAGGAGCAACAGGGGCTACTGGTCTAACAGGAGCAACAGGAGCAACAGGGGCTACTGGTCTAACAGGAGCAACAGGGGCTACTGGTTTAACTGGCCCTACAGGAGCCACAGGAGCCACGGGAGCCACAGGAGCCACGGGAGCTACAGGTCTTACAGGCGCTACAGGCGCCACAGGTTCCACAGGCTTCACAGGTCTTACAGGACTGCAAGGATATATGGGTCCAACAGGTGAAAAAGGATTAACAGGTAATAGAGGTCCTGTGGGAACAGTAGGACAACAAGGATTACAAGGTGCAACTGGTGCCACAGGCGTGACAGGTATTACAGGCGCCACAGGTGCTACAGGTAATACAGGTGCTACTGGGGCTACGGGACTAACAGGTCCCACAGGTCCTACAGGTAATATAGGGTTTACAGGTGCTACAGGTGCTACAGGTAATACAGGTGATACAGGTGATACAGGGGCAACAGGGCGAACCGGTTCTACAGGCGCAACAGGTGCTACAGGTCCAACAGGTGCAACAGGTGCAACAGGTGCAACAGGTGCTACTGGTAATACAGGTATTGGATATTCGGGTCGCCAGGGTGATCAGGGTGCTCAGGGCCCAATAGGATTAACAGGCGTCACTGGACTTACAGGTGCTACAGGGCCAAAAGGACTTACAGGAGCAACAGGAGCTACTGGAGCTACTGGATTAACAGGAGCCACAGGCGCTACAGGAGCTACTGGACTAACAGGAGCCACAGGAGCTACTGGTAATTCATATACTGGAGTAACGGGTGCCACAGGATTAACAGGTCCAGCTGGTATTCCATATACAGGTCCAACAGGTGCAACAGGTGCAACAGGTGCTACAGGTGCTACAGGACGTACAGGTGCTACAGGCGCCACAGGTGCTACAGGACTAACAGGTCCAGATGCAGTTACAGGTTCTACAGGACGTACAGGTGCTACAGGAGCAACAGGATCTGCATATACAGGTCCTACTGGACCCACAGGTCCTACAGGTACAAATATGCCAACTAACTTCACCTTTATACCTGGATTAAGTGGATCAACCGGTAATACAGGTATTACAGGACCAACAGGTCCAACAGGAACTAGTGGAGTATCAATAAATAATTTAAATTATAGAGGTACACTGAATCTAACAGTCTTTTATTCTCCAGGTGATATTGTAAAGTATACTGAGTCTAACACAACTGCAGTAACATATTTAGCAAATTATTATATCAATAATACTACTCCCTCGTTATTCATATTTAATGACTATAATATTGATATTGTTCCATGGCATGGTGGAATATGGAGCTCACCTACAAAGAGTCTTGCAACTCTAAATCTTCCAAATCTCCGTGGCGTCTACTGTCCAATTCCACCAATGAACATCGCATCGCCTTTTTATAAGATGACTTCAACTGGCCTTGTGCCTTTCACAGTCCCTTTAGGAGGAACACTTACAAGCACTGAAGGATATGATCAGATTTATGGAATTGCACAGGGAGTTATTGATAATACATCTACTGCATCAGATACAAGATATCAAACAGTAGGAAACTATACAAATGCATCAATAAGTGCTTCTTTTACTATACTACAAACAAGTGGATGGACAAATTATTCTTCATGGACAACTCTTTTAGGATCAGCACAAACAACCCGTCCCTTTGGACCAGCAATTATAACCGATTCTACTAAACCAACAACATTTAAAGGGCCTCGTATCTTTGGACTAGGAATTATTCCTGGAGCATGTGTAATTAATGGAAGTATAGTAACACAGGGTTCTAATAGTGTAATATTATGGACTCTTGATAAGCCTATCGATTTAACTGCAGTTAATTCAAGTTATTATACACAGGGGAGTAGTACTATTGCTCCAATACATACATATCGTATTAATCACATAAACTCAGGATTGGCTGCCGGCGCAAATGCAACTGAGATTGCAGATACAACACTAATGGGTTCTGCACTACCTCTTACACAGGCAGGAGGTTCCGGTCTTACAGAATTAGTTAGTGTTATTAAAAACCATTTTAATAGCAATATTAAAATAACACCTGTTAAAATTAAAAATAACTTATACGCAACAAAACGGATGAAATAAAATATTATTAAGAATTAATGGGTAAGCGGCGTGTAAAGCAAAAGAGAATCCGTAGTAAAATCCAATCAGGTGGTGATAATTTAATTTTATGGATTGAAGTTCCAACACAATCTGATTTACCAGCTATAGGTAATATTAATACCTTATATACAGATACACTAACTGGACATTTATGGATGTACGACACAGGAGTATGGATTGATTTAGGAATGATTAGAGGAAATAAAGGGTTAACAGGTGCAACTGGTCCTGTTCCTGGAATGAATATTGTAGGTATTATAACTAATGTAAGTCAACTTCCACCTCAACCAGTTCCTGAATCTACTATTTATTTAGTGAGTGGAACAACAAATGCATACGTCTCTCAAAATTCTACATGGGTTTTACATAATAACTTTAATGCAATTGGTCCTATTGGTCTTACAGGAGCCACTGGACTAACAGGTGCAACTGGTCAAACTGGTCCCAATTATTATGCTAAATCTGCAACCACAGGCCTTACTGGCCTAACAGGTGCCACAGGAGCCACAGGTGCTACAGGTCTTACTGGTCCTACAGGTACTCCCGGTTCGCAACTATCTAATGCAGTAATGATTGCTATGAGGGGTGATACAGGTGCTACAGGAAATGCATATACAGGTCCTACTGGCAAAAATGGCTTAACAGGAAGCATTGGTCTAATAGGAGCCACGGGTGCAACAGGAGCCACTGGTCTAACGGGTGCAACTGGTGCCACTGGTCTAACAGGTGCAACTGGCGCCACTGGTCTAACAGGTGCAACTGGTGCCACTGGTCTAACAGGTGCAACTGGCGCCACTGGCGCTACGGGTTATACAGGTATTGCTGGATTAATAGGGCTAACAGGACTAACAGGTGCCACAGGTGCTACGGGATTAACTGGTGCAAAAGGTGCTACTGGTGCTACAGGTCTAACAGGCGTTACAGGTCTTACAGGTTACACAGGTGCAATGGGTGATAAGGGTCAACAAGGACCTGCTGGTAGTGCAGATGCAGGTAAGGGTGCATTGGGTCTAACAGGTTTTACTGGTGCCACAGGACCAACAGGGTTAACAGGTCTAACAGGAGCTACTGGTGCCACAGGTCTAACAGGAGCTACTGGTGCCACAGGTCTAACAGGAGCCACAGGTGCTACAGGAGTAACCGGTCTAACAGGTGCTACAGGAGCTACTGGTCCAAGGGGTCTAACAGGAGCCACTGGAGCAACAGGAGCCACGGGTATCACAGGTGTCACGGGTAGAACAGGTGCAACTGGTCTAACAGGTGATACAGGTACTACAGGACCCACAGGTAATGCCACTATTATGGGACAAAGTGGTTTAAGTGGACCTGTAGGTGAAACAGGAGTAACTGGTTCTACCGGTGCCACAGGAGTAACTGGTGCAACAGGAGCAACAGGACTTACAGGGTCCACAGGAGACACAGGAGCAACAGGGCTCACAGGTGCCACGGGTAGAACAGGTCCAACTGGTGTAACAGGTCCAACCGCCCTTTCAATAACAGGTCCAACGGGTCCAACTGGTCGAACGGGTGCTAATGCAAATCCATCAATTGGTGTGACAGGTTCTACAGGAGTCACAGGACTAACAGGAGCAACGGGTGCCACAGGTCTAACCGGTGCTACAGGTCCAACAGGTGCTACAGGAGTTACCGGTCCAACAGGTAATACAGGTGCAACCGGTCTAACAGGTCCTAATATAACAAGTGCTATGGCACCCCAAGGACCACAGGGCTTACGAGGTCCTCAAAATTTAATGGTTCAAACATTTTCAGTTACAGGTGTAACAGGTCTAACAGGTGCAACAGGTCTAACAGGTCTAACAGGCCCTACTGGAGGAATGAATCCTGGTTTTGTTTTTACTGGTGATTTAGTACCTTCTGTAAATTATTATGCTGGAAATGTATTTTTATATAATAATAATATCTATTTTGTAACAACTGGTACAACTGCTACTTCTAATGTAACAGGTACTATGTTATTAAATAATATTGCCGGTACAACTTATTCTACACAAATTAAACGTTCAAACTTCGGACTTGGTATTGATAAATTCTTAATTAAATATTTTTTTGACCCTTCATTGGTATCAGGTGTTAATAATATACCAAAATATAGTATACCATATCCATCTACAACAAGTACAACAAGTACAACAACAACAACTACAACTACTATTGCTCCTATTTGGAATCTTATCAATGCAACTCTTGTAAGCCCAACATCAATATCATCAGATGTTAATAACCCTGATGATATCTGGCCAGGAATTGCGTATTCGACTAGATCATATAGTGTTGGAGGAACTTTTAATATACGTACCACAACTCAGACTGGTGAATTTATGATTGGCATTATTTCTTCTAATGATATTGATACTATAACTTTTGGTCCTTTTGAACAATATGACTATTATAATAGAGTTTTATCTGGAATAGTATTTAATAGAAATGGAATGATAAGCCACTTTATGAATTATGGCGGTTGGTATGCCTCTGCTACTAATTTAAGTTATCCCGCAAATTCTGATATACAACTTGTAATACCTCCTATGAGTGGTGAATACACTTCATCAATGCGTTGTAATTATATTATGAATGGAGTTTCAACACCTATTCCATTTAATAATGAATCCCTAAGTTTTTCTTGGAATACAATAAATGGTTATAGACTTATCATTATATTTAATAGACCTACACTACTAAATAATATATCATTTAAACCTACTTGGACTCTGGATAATACAAGTTTTATAAGCGCAACATCAATCGCACCGTTAATTACTCCGAATAACTACAATGCAGCTGCTTATACAACTCAAACATTTACTACTTCAGGAGGATCTCTTCGTGTATCTCCTGCTAATACAACCGGTGAATTTTTTATTGGTACTGTTGGTGGTAGTGATACTTTAACAGCTCCATATTATTCTAGAGTTATATCGGGAGCTTTATTTAGAAATGGAGTAATGTCACACTATTTACAAAATGGAGGAATTGGCACTGGCAATGGTAGTGGTGCAGGATATTCAGCAAATTCTACTATAGAATTTTCAGTATACGATATGGGATACGGTGATGTTATTTTAGATGGTACTAGATATGCTACTATGATAACAGGTAATCCGGTAGGACCTTGGAATGCACCAGCGACCATTCGATTTATTATTGCATTTAATGGTAATACACAACTAAATAATGTATCATTTACAGCCACCCAGACTGGAGGTTCTAGATCCACACCAAAAAAAATAAAAACAAAGACAAAAAAGTCCCACGCTAAGTCTAGAAAATAACTATATTTCCATAAACTAAAATGAATATAACTTTGGAACCTGAATTACCACGAACAAGGGCTGGATATCTTCCGAATGAGGTTATCCATTCTTTAGAGAAAATTATGGGCCAAGCTGGCACAGAGGCAACAGGGCGCGCCTTACACTTTACCGCAGACCTAGTATGCAGTGGTGGTATTAATAACCTCTTTCGCATACTCTGGGAATATGCGCTCCTCCATATTGGCCTTGCATCACCCCGTGTCTTTGTATATCTGAATCACCGTATAAAGGAAATTGATACTCTTATGAAAACATTACCTGATGAATCAGCTTATAGCTACGAATTATTCCAACTTCGTATTGGAGAATTAATATTAGTTCTTCGTGATGCCCCAACACGTACATTAATTTCTTGGCCAAAAGTTGGACAAGAAACACATGAACAAGGATGGATACGTGGGGCAGTCATAGACCAATTAAGTGAATCGGCCGCTTTAAGGCGTACATGGAATCCACAAGGTGATTTTGCCTTGCTAAGAACGGTGGGAGCAAATATATGTAAATGCATAAACGAAGGTTCCACTGAACGAACCCTATTTTGGATTAAATGGCTCTTAGAAGAGGATGTTATTGCTAGAAAGGCAAATAAGACGGGACTAACAACTATTAAGCGAGGTCCACAAAACAGTACGGATGCATCATACTTTGTTTTACATCTTTATAGTGAAATTTATAAGGAACTTGCTGCAAAAGGCCTAATACGAATGAATGAAGAATTTCAAATGCTTTTAAATATCTGGAAGGAACCACCAAAGGGCTTAGGAGCAACTGCAAAAAAGCAGATCTTAGTGCTACTTACACAGATTCTTATTGAAGTTCCCAAGTGGAAGATTCCTGCTGCGCTACCGCTTATTAAAGATCCTATTTATCTTTCAAATGCCATAAAACAGATACCGAAATTCTTTAATGAAGTACTGTCCTACGAGATTCCTGCTAAGACTGGGGAACTTGCAAAAGCCTTTAAAACACGGACTGCTGCACCAGTGAAGCCGAAGGAAAAGAAAAAAGAGGCGCTCACACAAATGCAGGCATACGATTCTGCTATGGATGCATATATGAAGAAATTGGGTGGCTTCTAAAATCATAAGACCGGCAACTTATGCACTTCAATATTAATGCCCTTTTCAACATAGAGATACGTAATACCTTTTGCAGTATCTTCTAGAACATCTAAGTCTGAACAGATTGGATAATCACCATCTGCCTCTTCTAGTTGCCTATTAATTTCCTCGGCATGTACTGCCTTAACTGCAAGAATAGCCTTTTCAAAACATATATATGCATTTGGATATGGGACACCATTTTCCACAATAACATATACGTGATGCATCTTCGTTATCCTAATTACTAGCCAAGACCTTCTTCAATTTTTTGTTACTTTTACCTGCATCTTATATGATGATGTTTGCAACGGAGCCGTTTTAGACTCATCTAAGACGATCGGTGCTATAGGCTCTTCTACAGGAAGTAATGAATGCATAGTTGCAATCATAGGGTTTGCAAGTGTCTTATCTCCAATAAGTTCGCATATAATTTGTCCGGTAATTTGCGCTAGAAGCGCTTGTGAAGTCATAGACTGTATAATGTAGGCACCACCCTCATTAAGCGATTTTTCACCATTTAGGGACGGCTGTGATCTAGTTACCCAGAGTCTATAGATCTTCCCACGTTTATCAATAGGAATTCGTGATATAATACGAGAACAACAGTCTAAAAATTGGCTAACTTCCCGTTGATTTGTCATAAGCTTCCATTTTTCCTGCAATAGGAAGAGTGTATAATTTCCTGAAGTGTCGACAATTTCAAAAAGATGGTCAACACCATTTAGCGACTGTTCGTTGAAATTATCTCGTATGGCTTGTTCGGAAAAAAGAGTTGACTTATAGCCCTTTACCTTTAAAGGTTCAATTAATTGTGTTAATGTACGTTCAATTAAGGATTCAAAGACGAATCCTATTTCGCCTGTTCCCATTTATTAATGCATATATATTTCTATTTAGATGTTTAGAGCAATTTTTTTATACTTTAATAAAGCATAAAAAAAGTGCCCGTTATGAGGATCGAACTCATGACCTACAGCTTACAAAGCTGGTGCTCTACCACTGAGCTAAAAGGGCGAAAGTACCGCATGTGGGACTTGAACCCACGACCTTCCGCTTAGAAGGCGGACGCTCTATCCAACTGAGCTAAAACGGCAGGTTGTGGGTTTGTAGCCAAGGTCCCCTTTGCTACTTTATATTTTTCTTTTTTGGTTTTTTATTGTTTTCTCTTTTCTTTTTTATATTTGTTCCAATATTTCCTGGTTTTTTTCATATTTGGGGGATGCGTCGAGCGGGAATCGAACCCGCGTTACAACCTTGGAAGAGTTGCATTCTACCACTGAACTATCAACGCAAGCAGGATGGTCCCACGGAGAATCGAACTCCGGTTTCTGGGTTCAAAGCCCAAAGTCTTAACCACTGGACGATAGGACCTCCTAATAGTCTAGGAGGGGAGCCTTTAGGCCTCAATTTTTAAAAACGGGAGAAATTTTAAAAAATTGAAGCACCTATCTTAGTATATAGTATTATACAAAGATGGACTCCACATATGCGCTTGTTGACCTTCTTATAACGGCATCCGAAGCCTACTACAATGGCGGGGACCTTCTCATGGATGACGAGAGTTATGACAGTCTAGTGGAGACTCTGAGGGAGCGTGATCCTGAGAATCCCTTTCTTCTAAATGTCGGTGCAACTCCTTCATCTGTGCACCCTCTTCCTGTTCGTATGCCCTCATTAGACAAGATTAAACTCAATGAAAAGCGCTTGGAACGCTTTCTCAGCTCTGCAACTGAATATGTCTTCTCTGAGAAACTTGACGGCCTAAGCGCCCTATGGATTCCTGCCAAACAGCAACTCTTCCTTCGTGGTAATGGCGTTGAGGGCTATATGATTCCATCTTCTATGGTACCGCACATTCAGGGCCTAGTGCAAAGTGCCGAATCATGGATTCTTCGTGGGGAACTCATTATGAAGCGTTCTAAGGACCTTATTAATGGGCGCAACATTGTGAACGGTCTTCTGCACCACAAGACGCCCGATAAGAAACTCCTAGGCCAGATTGAGTTCCTTGCCTATGAGGTCCATAACCCTACTGGACTCAAGCGGTCAGAGCAGTTTGAATGGCTAATAGCGCAGAATTTCCTTGTACCGTGGTGGGAAATTGTCAAGGCTCCTAGTGAGTCAATCTGTTCTAGCAAATTCACTGAACGCCGTGCAGACAGTCTTTACGATACCGATGGCATTGTAGTCGGTGTCAATCAGGTCCCTATTCAGTCTTTGAAGACCATGACTGGTCCTATTCAGAATCCAAAGGACTGTGTGGCCTTTAAGATGCCCGTATCGGATCAGTCGGCAACCACCACCATTAAGGAGATTATTTGGGCGGCCTCTGCACAGGGCTATTTCATTCCGAAGATTCGCTTTGATCCTATTGTTATTAATGGTGCAACTATTGAGTATTGTACTGGGCACAATGCACGAACCATTGTTGATAAGGTTCTGGGCCCTGGCGCACTAATCAAGATTCGTAGGAGCGGTGATGTGATTCCGACCCTTGATAGTGTCATTGTTCCGGCGCTTGTTCCTTCTCTTCCGTCGCCACTGCTTAACTGGGAGTGGAATGGGGCGGCAAATTCTGCCACGCATATTTGTGTTACATCTGTTTCGGAGGAACAAAAGGCCACGCAACTTTACCACTTTGCAAAAACTCTTGATATTCAGGGATTAGGCCCAGCGTCTGCTACTAGCCTTGTAGGCGCCGGCTATAAGACTCCATGTGCACTATGGGAGGCATCTGAGGCCGACCTTTGCAAGACGCTAGGCCCCAAGTCAGGAAAGACACTTTATGCCAATCTGCGAACCCTAGTAACGTCGCCAACTCTTACAGAGATGGCACTCATTCTTGCATCGAATCAAATTCCTCGTGGAACTGGTGAGGCGAAGCTATCCTCTCTCTTTAAGAATGTTCCCGACCCACGGCAATGGACTAGTACATCTTCTATTCCTTCGGGCTGGACGGAGGAAACTTTTAAGGCCTTTCAGGAGTGTTTTAAGAATTATGAGGCTTGGCGTACAAAGGAACTCTATTGGATTCCCTATCCCATTCTTCCTAAGACGGCTGTTGTACCAATTGCTTCAAAGGGTCTAGTATGCTTTACAGGGTTTCGTAATAAGGCTCTTGAGGAGGGCCTGAAGGCAAAGGGCTACACGCTTGCACAAAGTCTCACATCATCTGTTAAAATTCTTGTAACGCCCGATGATAATACAAATGAATCTGCAAAGATTAAGAAGGCCCGCGAGTCTAAAAGCGTGGAAGTGATTAGTTGTAGTGAATTTGTAAAGAAGTATCTTAGTTAGAAGAAGAATGGATATATTAGGTGGTATAGGAAATTTAGTCAATGGAGTTGCTTCAGCAGTTAAACTAAGTGATGATACCATTGAATTAAATGGCTTGATGGCAGTTGGTATGCCTGAATTTGCAGCAAAGTTTTTTCAAGATGCGCGACGCTTCTTTGGGCGTAAGCCAATTACAGATCCAACCGCTCTAGGCATTTTTGCTATTTCTATGCAAATGGTATTTATGGGTATTATTCTATTTTTATTTGGTTTAGCAATGACCATACTTAAAATATATGCAAATGTATTTACAGGCAAGCCAGTTTCAAAATTAGGTATTTTCATATTTTGTATAACAATAGGATTTTTAATATCATTTTTGATATATAAATTTATGGTTAGGCCACAATTAGAAAAGTCAAAAGTTGATATTGCAAAAATTGTTGCAGATAGAATAGCTTCCATAGAATCCTTTGCGAATCCTTCAAGTGCTCCTGAGACAAGTCTTGTAAATCTTCAAATGCTTGGTGTAAAACAGGCGGCCTATATTGGACCCAATGAATCTGATGGAACCTTTGACACAAGTGTTGGAATACAGTCAGCCTTAAAAGCGGGAATACGATTTTTTACACTACAAATTGGATTCTTAGAGGCAAAGAAGGATTCTGCCAATTTCGAGGAGCCTTTTATTCCAACTCTTCTCTACAGAGATGACGCAGGAAAATTAATTAGTGCAAATAGCGGAAGTATAAAGGAAATTGCAAAGACCCTTGCAGCATATGCCTTTGCCGACTCACTGTTAAGTGGTTCTCAACCTATAGTAGTCTATCTTCACTTTGAACGCACACCTAATGCTCTAAGAGATCCTGAAAAATACGTGAGATTTTTAAGCGCTGTTTCCAGCGATCTTCAACCATTACAGGATTACATGGTGAAAAATACGTCATCTGGAAATTACCAGCGCCAGATGAATGAGTCAGCACTCATTCACGCTCCTATTACAACTTTTGAGAAAAAAGCACTCATTCTCTGTAATCTTGATACAACTATTTTTAGAAACTTAAAAACACTTGGAATGGAACAAATTGATCCTAAATACGACTTAGACTTTATGGTCAATATAAGAGTATACTTAGATGCTAAAAGTAATTCTCTTGGTGCTTCTGATGTGCCTCATAATGGTGAAATACCAAATGCTATTGTCGTATCATCTAAATCGATTGTTGGGCTGAGTGATGATGACAGGGATGCTTTTGCAATAAAGGGAAAGTCACGCTTTGTAATTGTGATGCCATCACAAATGAAAAATCCTACGCTTCCTGCCATTAATTTATTACTTGAACGTAACAGTGTAAATTGCATACTACTTAATTTATTTGGAGAAGATATCGACGTGTTAAAAGGGAAAATGAAGGCATGGAAAGGGGAGCCATTTTATACTGTAAAGCCTACAAATTATCGCTCGTCTGGTCCAAATTTATAGACTCTTAATAGATGGAGGAGGATATATATAAACAAAATAAGGATGATAAGAGTAAATTACAAATTGAAAAAAGGCTGAAAACTGCAATTGATATTGCTCAAGAGCGCCTAGAGTATGAGGCAGCTCATAATGATGAATTATTAAAAGCCCTAGAAGTTGTCCGAAAATTTATTAAAGAGAGGAAGCGCGTTTGCTATGGGGGTACAGCAATGAACATGATTCTCCCTTTAAAAAAACGCTTCTATAATCCCGACCTGGATCTTCCCGACTATGACTTTTATACACCAGACCTAGATGCTGATGTAAGTATGATTGTATCTGCATTAAAGGCACAGGGATTTGCAAATGTATATCACAAAATTGGAATTCATGAAGGCACAAGTAAAATTCTGGTGAATTTTGTTCCTGTTGCAGATATTACACGAATTTCTGAAGCGCTATATACAATTCTACAAAAACGTGCCTTTATTCGTGAGGGCATGTATTATACTGATCCTGATATTCTTAGAATGATGATGTATTTGGAAATTAGTCGCCCAAGAGGTATGGTATCACGTTGGGAAAAGGTATATGAACGCCTACAGCTTATTAATAGTTCATTTCCTCCAAGGGCTAAAAGGGCTCAAACACAGAAGATTTCACGCCAGCTAGAAATTGAACCAGATCCAATAATGCAACAAAGAGCCCTAAATTATTGTTTAGAAATGGAGCGTATAATTTTCACAGGACCCTTGGAGAAATTTTACAAAAATGTTCTAAGTCGGCAAGGAGACACCTTCAAATTAACGAAATTTACAGGAGTAATTGGGATCTTTAGTCCGAATGTCAAGGAGGAATCTGCCACAATTATGAGATACTTGGGAAGTAAACATATAGAATTATATTTTCAGAGCGCAAAGGGTGAATTTGTTCCAGAATATGCAGAAGTAAGATATAAGTCAATACCGGTTGTTATAATTCTCCAGGAAATTTCCTGTAACTCATATTTAACTTTTAATACACATGATGGGCGCAATATCAATATTGCATCTCTTGACACACTTATTACAACATGGTATGCCATAAGTATTTTTACCACAAATATGAAAAAACGGATTTATGGAATTGACAGGACAATTCCGAAATTTATTCAGATGGTAGAGGCTAACAGGGCAACAAAACGCCCGAATCTTCCACCATTTTCCCTTAATTGTTCAGGATACCAAAAGGGCTTCCCGACTCTTTTACGTGAGAAGATGCTTCGTAAAAAACAAATTGAGGCTAAGGGCTAGAAGGGACAATGAGCGAAGGAGCACGAATTAATCAATTAATCTATAAAGCTAGAGAGCAAGATATACAGTCTGCACTTATAAGAGCCCAGCAAATTTATGGGGCGCCGTGTAAAACAAATTGTGTGAAGACAAAATATTACCAAGAAGTTCCCTTAGAGAGCGACTATCTTATTAAAAAAGCATGTCCTAATCCGACTATTGGACTATCATGCGAATTATCATCTGAACTAACTCAACAACGCATACAATGTGTTTTAGACAGCTCTATTAATCCGAATGATCCACTTGCAAGATTTGCTCAATACTATCGTATTCCACCGCCACCACCATGCCCTCCGGTACCTACAGCAATATTAAATGCTAATTTACCGAAGGCAAGTACAAAATGCCCAGTGCCAAACCGACCGTCTTTTGGCCTTACTTAATTTCTCTGCAGTGCGTAGAAATGCCTGTCACAAATTATAGTGCGTCTGAACTAACACGTGTTCGTAGAGCCATGGCTCTTTATGCCTTCCAGTCACAGAATGTTGTTGCTGTTAATAATGGAACAAGTGTTCGTCCTGAACAGGCAAGAAATGCCACACTTGATGTAGTTGTTGCTCGCAATCAGGGTGGATGCTATTGCGCCACTGCTTACACATATACTGGTAAGAATGGCTGTGGGTGCAATATAACGCAGTAATGAGTTATTGTTAGAAATCAATAAAAATCATAAAAAATGTTTAGTATGATTTTTATTAGTGAATCTGATTACTTCTTAACAGGAGCCTTGACAACCTTCTTTACAACAGTAGGCTTCTTTGCAGGAACTGGAATGGGCGCCTCCTCAAGGTCCTCGTCCTCATCCTCGGCTGTAGCAGCAGGACGAAGAGCCGTTTCATCATCTACATCGTCATCAAGACCCGCAAACTGGTTTGATGGAGGTGGAGGAGGAAGAGCCTTTGACACAACAGGAGCAGGCTTTGATGAAGCTGGCGCCTCACCGTCCTCAAGGAAGGCAAACCCACGGATGCTGTCAGGAATCTTGTCAGCACGAATCTGCACGGCCTTCCAGCTTAGACCGAACTTACCACCCGTGATCCAAACACCCGTGCACTGGATGAGAACGGTGAGCATTGAGCGCTTGACAAGCACATCCTCAAGAGGAACATCCGTAAGAGGGCGCTTCTTGTCGTCGTAGACGGCCGTCTCAAACTTGCCGTCGCGCTGACGAAGCTGGACCTTAAGGGTGGGAGGATAGGGCTTGAGATTGCCCTCCGCATCCTTAGCGAACTTCATCGTAGGCGTGTAGAGCATCTTTACCATGTCACGGTTAAGATCCGCCTTGAACCAAGCACGGCTGTTCTTTACACCTGTATCAATAAGATACTCATCAAGAGAGTTGAGGGCATTGAAGATGCTCGCCGTCTTAGGATTACCTACAGGGTCATCGTGGCCACGAAGATTGAGCTCAACCGTGTACTTTGGCGCGGCACCAGGAATCTTGTCAAAGACTGATAGACCAAAGGGCGTCTCTAGTGAGCCGACCTGCATTACAAGGGGACGATTATCATAGTTCAGGTACGCCTGCTTGCCACCAGACTCAAGTAGCTTCACAGGGGAAAACGTAACATTCGAGGCATTAAAGCTAGAAGGCGAAACAACAGAGGACATTCTTCTTATAGTTAACTCCTAGGGCGCACGGGCTCTCAATTTTTATTTTTCGGGGGCCAAAAATTTTTGTGCGCCTATAAATAGAAAAATGGCAATGTCACAAGGAGAACGCATGGCACGCCTTCAAGAAGAGACTATAAAATACATAGCACGTACAAAGGTTCGTGATTCAAGTGAGATTACGCACATTCGTAGAGCCCAGGCTTCCAGTGTACGTATTCCAGATAGAGTTAGTGATATCAGAAACATTGGTGCAACTATTGATACAATTGGAACAGATGCTTGCACTGTTAGTATTAGAGGAAAGGGCACAAATATGGAATATACAAATATCTTAAGATCTGCTGAGCATTGTGCAATATGTCCTGATAACCAGATTCTAACAACAGGCCCCATTTTAGTCCCTACACCATGCTACAACCATAATATGCCTCCATTTGCACAGCAAGATATAACAAACCCTTCAATGGTCTATGTGCCTCCTTGTAGGGCTCCGGAAAATGGGCAGTTTTTCCCAAATATTGTTGATTCAACCTGTGTATATAATCGTGTTATAACACCTTCTGGTTAAAATAAAGACTCGTAAAGCCAAGGAAAGGCATTCGCAGCATCCTTATTTACTTTTACAAAGCCCATCATACAATATGTGGCCCCAAGGTGTTGGCTCTCCTTTTTTGAAGAACTTGTAATAAGAGTTTCAATCAATTGCAGATTCACCTTTTCCCACCAATGAAGATTGTGTTTCTTTTCATAACGTGTCTTAAATAAATTTGCAGGTGGCGGAACTATTTCACACTGCGCTTGTATACTAAGACCGAGTCTATAATTCCAGAGTTCATACATGAATTTATAAAATTCAATATGTGTCTCCAAACTCATTTCACTAAACCATTCACATGAAATATGAAACCCAAATGATTCTAGGCGCATGCAAACATCTAGAATTTTTTGTCTCCATAATTGATCCGGTGTTAAATCATTATTGCTCGGATACAAAATGGTATACTTCCTAGAACGAAGCCATGCTATACGATTGAGAGCCTTTTTTACAATTCGCTCATTTATTGGCTGGCGATTATACGGATTTATCTTAAACGTTCCAAGTGAAATCATTTGAGCAATTGAACGAATATCAAAGGTCCATAGATTCTTTTGTGTGTCGGCAAAGCTAAAGTAGTAGAAATCTAGAATTGATTCAATAGGTTCTAATGAAAATACTTCACTATTATTTGTACTTAAGCCACGTGTTTTAATGCAGGGTCCTTGGTGAAAGAGCGTTAAATAAGAATTTACTTTTCTCCAAGCCTTTTGAATTTTTATTGCAGCCCTTTGTGTCACTTTATTTGCAGTTAGTCCTTCAATCTTAGTCGTAAATCTAGAAGGATGTTTCCAATGTTTATTACAAAAGTCGCCATATATTGCATTCAACTTACATTGGATATCTGGCGACTTTTTACTCTTTATATTACTGCATTTACGTATATCATTACTAGAGGATGTAAAGAGTTCATTCATTGCCTCTATTTTAGAACCGGAATGTAATTCATTGAATCTTATTGAGAAATTTAGTAGAATTTGAACGCAGAACCATGTTGGCCGTCATGAAAATACCCCGGTTTCAAAAATAAAAGAGTATGACTAGGGAAAATACCCCTAAATTTAAGAATTTGGCCCCTCCGAAAATAAAAATTGACAGAGTTAACGTGCAATAGAGAAGCATAGCGCGTAAAATGTCGTCAAATCCTTCCTCCGCATCTGGTATGATGAGTTCCGCCCCTGCTAAGTCCGTTGCACGTAAGCCTGCCGCCGCCAAGAAAGATGTTGTTGTTGAGGTCGCCGTTGTTGCGCCCGTTGTTGAGGCCGCCAAGCCTGCCAAGGTTGCCAAGGCCGCCAAGGCCGCGCCCGTCGTGGCGCCTGTTGTTGTTGCGTCGACGCCCGTTGAGACGGTTGCGGCCGCCGCTGCGCCTGTTGTCCCTACGACGACGCTCGATGAGGACCTCAAGTCCGTCACGAACTACCTTAACACGGTTCGTGAGACGGTTGTCTCCCTTCTTGCCCACGTCAAGCGCCTTGACAAGCGTGTGCACCGTGAGATCAAGGATGCCCGCAAGCGCAAGCGCCGTGCGAAGGTCGAGGATGGCGCCGAGGGTGACAAGCCCCGCACGCTCTCCATCTTCGAGCGCCCCGTACAGGTCACGGATGAGCTCTGCACGTTCCTCCGCCTTGCCAAGGGCACGCTTATCTCGCGCTCGCAGGTAACGAAGGGTGTCAACAACTACGTAAAGGAGAATAACCTCAAGGACAAGCACGCCATCACGCCTGATGCGGCGCTCCAGAAGCTCCTTGCCATCCCTGAGGGCGACAAGCTCACGTACTTCAACCTCCAGCGCTACCTCAACCACCACTACCCCAAGACGGTTAAGCCCACGGCGTAAATGGTGTTATAAAAAGACGATTTTACAAAAATGCAATAAAAACACGGGGATGTCCGAGTGGTTAAGGAGGACGCCTTAAGGAAAAAAAATGCCTTATGCGATAGCGTCTGGAGAAATCCGCGTGGGTTCGAACCCCACTCCCCGTATTTTTATTGCATCTGTAAAGGTACTTAAAGCGCACCCTATTAGTATAAAATAGGGTGCAAAGACATCCCGATGACTGGATAGCTCAGTTGGTTAGAGCACTCGGCTGTTAACCGGGAAGTCCTGGGTTCGAACCCCAGTCTGGTCGTTGTTATGTGAATGTATTACATTTAGATAATAACGATAATATATAGATGAAGATCGGAATAATAATTCTTTGTACAAATGCATACTTTATTCTTGGACTCCGATTTATCAAGAACTTTGTAAAATACTATAAATCAAAGAACAAGGTAGAATTTTACGTATTTTCAGATACAGATCCGAAGCCGTATTTGCCCAATATTAAAAATGTAACCTATATTCCTCTTATTAATAAGACCTGGGTCGATGCTACAAACTCAAAATTCAGCAGTATTTTATCATTAGAATCATGTGATTCCGACCATTTATACTATTTTGATGCAGACACAGATATTGATAAGCCATTTGATGATTGGTTTTTAGGTGATATAGTAGCTGGAGAACATTTCAATAATCGTTATGGAGGTGAAAAAGATTTTGATAGAAATCCTAATTCAAAGGCATTTATACCATTAGATACCCCTTTTCCACAAATGTACTATTTAGGTGCATTTTTTGGAGGGAAGAAAAATAATATGATAAACTTTGTTAAGACACTTATTGAAAATCAGACAATTGATAAAGTAATCCCATATGAACCAAAATGGAATGATGAAAGTTATCTGAACCAGTATTTTCATTATATCCCACCATCAAAAACAATTCCTACTGAAGAGTTCAAATTCATTATAAGTGATAAGGGCGGACTAAAAGAGCTAAGAGATGCAAGTACAGACATATCTCACTATAAAAATATGATTCTACAAAACCCTACAAAGCCCTTCAAAATAAGTTATGGAACTATAAGCTTTATTACAGAAGGTGGGCGTAGAAAAAGAACTAAGCGCCGTTTAAGAAGATAAATAGAATAAAATTGATCTATGTTACTAGTAATAATTTATTACTAATGACATATGAAGCCTATTACCTTTTCCTAGGATACATTTGTTCCCAACTTCCATGGACCTGTATCTTTCTTATCACACAACTATGGGGTGTTCGCCTATATAATCTGACTGAATATGAAACCTGCAGTCGTGTACAAAAGCGTATGGGTGACTGGTGTACCCACAAGACAAATGATACTAAGAACTATGGCTATAGTTTTGGATATTGGTATGCCCTTCATTTGACAATGAATGAGGGCGTATATAATGTATGGATTATTTCAACACAGGAATCTTATGAAATGCTGACGAAATCTAAAGAAGAACCCCAACCAATAGGATGCTTGCAACTAATCCCAAAAGAATATCTAACTGTTTATGAAAGATTTGGGAACTATTCGAACTGTTGGTTTAAAAAGCGACTTGTCAAAATCAACTCTGTTGTCCCAAAGCCTCAACAGCAAATTATTGTGGATAAAGTCAAAGAGCACCACGATGAATATGGCCACAGTGTAGTATATTTGCACGGTCCTCCAGGCACTGGTAAGTCTATTGTTGGTATTCTTCTTGCAAATATGTATAAATCTGCCTATTGCAATACATTGAAACTCTGGCAACCAGGTGATACGCTATATAATCTTTATTCTGAAGTTGAGCCTAGTTCAACAAACCCACTTATTCTAGTCTTTGATGAATTTGATGGACCTTTAAAACAAATTCATGAAGGGATTCCAGCAAATTCGAAATTTACTATTCAGACACGGGATAAGTCAGGATGGAACCAGATTTTGGACGAAATTCATATTGGTATGTATCCAAATCTTATTCTTCTGCTAACATCCAATAAGACTCCAGAAGAGATTTGTGAAATGGATCCATCTTATATTCGTGAAGGGCGTGTGGACCTAATCTTTGGGCTTACGTAACTTTCCCTTGTATATCAGACATGTAATTTTTTCTTTGTTTTATTACAAAAGGTACAATTGCATATAGGTTCAGTTTATTAGAATTCCACCGAATAATTTCATCAATTGGATCATACATAATATTAATAAGCTCCAAAATCTTTGGAATTGATTTTTGGCGAACCATATAGGCGTGCAGACTTTGTATACTGGTTACTTTGGCAATTCCATTTTTAGCCTCCTGTAAAACAGGATCATGAATTCCGAAGAAAAAAATATCCCAGTCCTTATCTAAATTCTCTGCAACCTTAATCCACTTATCAAGAGTATCCTTCTCAATTTCCACATCATCCTCTAAGATTAGATGGCCGTCATCGTCTTCCGCCTTTTGCTTTGATAAATGTTCCAAGAGTTTCTTGTGAGATAAATAGCATCCAATTTCACCTTTTCGCCGTTCTTGTTTTGATTCTAGAGCAAATTGGGGGCGAATTATAATTGGAATTTTCTCATCAATAAAATCCTGTTCCTTCATGCTACGTCCATCTGTTGCCGACCACCTATTTACCGGAAGAGGGTCAAGTACCTTTACTTGATCAAGCATATCATTCCATCGTTCTTTCGATTTATCCAAATTTATAATCCATACATCCTTTATAACTGGAATATCATCAAGTTTCTTCGGAGTAACTGGTTTTGCAGGAGGCGCCTCAAATCCTTCAACATATTGTATGCCGTATGTTAAAACCACACATATAACTAAAAAAGCTATAACATATGGTATATAATAAGTACCTTTTGTACTCATCTACAAACTATCTAGAAATTCTTTTACTCGCTCTAAATGGTCTGGGCGAATGCGAGAATAAACAGGTTGGTTCATAAAGCGTTTTAGTCCCTCTAAAATATTCAAAGAGCTATTAGCGAGTAGGCTTGTTTTCAGAATATTTTCAATTGACCCATAGTGGCGGACCCATGTGAAGGCTGTACTGCATTGTACAATAGTTGATAAGATACCTACTTCCATGAGTTGCTGACTATTCAGACTCTCTCCTTGAAGTACATTATCTAGAATGATCTCTTCAAAGTAAAGAGGCCCACGCCGATTAGGAACCCATAAACAACTAATACCAGCAACAACATAATCCATATCACTGCTAATAATAACGTCTAACTTGTTACCCTTAAATAGGTCAATAATAACGTCATCTGCTTCAGACAGCGATTTAACATAAGGAATATTTGAGTCCCATAGCAAATCCTGGAAGGCACGTCGTAAATTACGGGATACATTCCAACTCTTTATTTGATACCGTTTTAAAGAATCCTCAATTAGTTGCAGTGAAGAATTATCAATCTCTTTTGCGGATTGACTTTCTAAGAAAGTCTGAATTGCAATTGCAGAAGTTGCAGCCGTTTCACGATGAGCCTTTCTAGACTCTATTTCGGCGTCTTTTTCAACTGGCGGTTTTCCATCGAAGATAAATAAAATCTTATGTCCTTGTGCCTTTAAGGTATTAAGACATAGATTAATTTCTTCGGTATTTTCACGATATCTATAAAGAAACGACATTGCATCAATGCCGATTCTTAACAGTGGCTTTTTGTTATCTTTTAAATCAAAGGTTCGCCTATAATACTTTAAATAAGTATATAACCCACGTATTCCCATATTATTTTCTTATATGGTGGGTTAGATTAGTTATAGGTCAATTTTAGAGTTTCTAATCCCCCAACTCAGGATGTGTAAATCTTGAACGCTCTGGCTTAACTCCAGATACTGGCGGAAGTTCTAAACCAAGTGATGTATAAATATCACTACGCCCATTTAAATATCTCCAACCATAATCATCTTCACTGTGAACATTATTATATTTTGCAGCATGATTATTTGTATCTGATACCCACTGTGTCTGCAATTTCCATAGTCTTAGAGCCTCTTTTTCTGAACCCTTTGCCCGAAAGGCAACAAAGATGAGCTCAGCCCAGGTTTCAATATGCGCTTCACGCTGAGGTATGGATTTTTCTACAGGGTCTTGGCACGATGCATGAAGAAGTTCGTGAATTAGAACACGACTGGCTTCCTCAATACGATATATAAAGATACCATCTGTTGAACAAAGGTGAGTATATCCACCATTTAGATGTTCCCCAGCAAGTGGAAGACCAGTCTTAGGAAAGCGTCGGGGAGTAATAGAACCGAACCAATATACATTCCATTTAGGACCATGTTTCGGCATTCCAAACAGTTGAAAGATCCGCCCCCAATCATCTGGAACTTCTAAGCCTTTTGGTAAAACCGCAACAATTCTTGCAATTGGCGAATCTAAACACTGAATAGCATTTGTACCATTCTTATAGCGCTTCCATACCTCTGCTTTCAGACCAAGACGGTCAAATTCTGCACCCTCTTTAATTGCTTGTTCCATTCTATCAATATCTGCATCACTAACAGGGGCTCTTACAAATTTCATAGGTGGCTCTTTATAAACCTTTTTCACCTGAGCTAAGATTTCTTCTAGAATAACTGGAAGCATTGTTCCCCTAATTAGCGTGTAGAATACTCCTGAATTTAATAAATAGACTTTCCCAAATAATTGGGATCCGATAACTTGGAATAGTATAACCACCACCCGTTGCCTCACATGAGGCTAGCGCTTCAATACATTTTTTACGCTGTGTCTCAGTCATAGTATCATGCATAATAATCGTATCAAGAATAAAATGTGTTGCCTCAACCCAGCGAAAATTCCTCATAAGTAATTCATACACAAAGGACTTCACTTCTTTAATGTCTTCTATTACGGGCTTCTTCGACTTTAGCCACTTATCAAAAAGTTTTTTAAATATTAGGGACCATGATGCAGGTACAAACTCTACACTCTTTGAAAAGGTTTCGAAAGACTTATCAATATTTGAGGAAACAGGAACTTCAATAAACCAGTCACGAATGCGGTGTGGAACAGGCATTTCAGAAGTCATCCAAACAGAAATATCGTATTCATTTTGTTCTAAGCAAGCCTGTATAAGAAGAACCGACTCTGAACTGAGCAGATGTGCATGGTAGAACACAATAATTCGTGCGCCCCGCCCTTTTGTTCCTGAAAGCACCTGACTCCCTTGCCCCAAATTTGTTAAAATAGGACGAAGATATTGCTTGTCCTGCATAGACATACGTGCAATATCGAAGCCCATATGAACATTGGATGACTCGTATGTAATTTGACCGGATGTTTCATCATCATCTCCAGCATCCCCTTCTTCACTAATTCCACCTCCAGATCCGTTAATGCATTTTGTTTGTAGTGTAAAGGGTAAATTTCGCTCAGATGCAATTGTTGCCAAATGCTTATGAAGCGCCATTTTTTTACCAGTTCCAGCCATGCCCCTCCAACATAAATTTAGAGTGTCCATATCTTATAGTAAGATAGATAGAGGTCTTAAGTAGTACTTAGCGCCTAAGGATACAATAATTATAACTAATCAATGGAGTGGTGCATACCGATACAAACCTTTCAAGTAGAAAATGTACAATTAGGCTCAAGTCCCCAAGGACAAAAACCAACAATTTCCTTCGGCTATAAAGACAATGATATGATTTTCTCCGCGCTCAATATCTTACTCCCACTACTCCCTATTAAGTCATATAATCCTTTAACAGGCCGTCTTATCTTATCTCTTGAAGAATCCCCAAACACTCTTCGTAAAATTTTAATGCTACAAGAGACGATATTAAATGCCGTATTTACTAATCAACAGCGATGGTTTCCTGGTCAGCCTTTTACAAGAAAACTCAGTGATATTAAAGCTACTTTTCAGTCTATTATCAATAATACTGAAATGAATCTTTATTGCCCAATTAATGAAAATGATACGCAGGGGCCAATTGTATATGCAAATAAGCTCTGGACTCGTGGAATATCTAAATCCGGACTTCTTGTTCCAGCTGACAAAATCCGTACTGTTGTAAGGCTACAGGGTATTTCATTTCATATAAATCCAGTAAATGGTCAGTGGACGGGTAAATTTAGACTACAACATCGCATACTGGCAATTATTATACCTAGTGCGGTCTAACTAAATTTCTCAATTGACGCAATACTCACTGCCGTCATTGAGAATAGAAGAGTAATATGTAACATGATTAATGTATATGCTTTAGGGATAGAACCATTATTATTAATAAAAATATATGATACAAGTCCTAGAACAATTATAAGAGCCGTATTTGCAAATGCAATTGTTTTAATAGCATTTCCAACCTCTTTGGAATTATCGTCGTGTCCAATCTTTGTTGATATGTAGTAAAATGTTAGCGCTGCAACAGCGACAAAAATAAGAATCATAAATCCAAGAAATAGGCTTGAACCTGCAGACATCTCTCTAATATGATGATTTAATATTTCCCTTCAATCTATCTATTCCATCTGCAACTTGACGAGAATTCATTGTCTGAATCGGTTTGAGTCCTGTTAATACATATACTGTAAAAAATGATAGAAGTACAATAGCTGGAGAAAATATATAGTTCCAATAACGTACTAAATTAATTGTTCCGCTTGTTTCCATTCTAAACTAAGGTTAGAATGAGTTCAACACGAAAACAAACAAATGCCGGTGTAAAGGCTGGTCAAAAAGCCGGTCAAAATGCCGGCCCAAATCAATGTCATCCGTCGGTTGGACTAAAACGACCGGCAATAGGCTGTTTTCCTAAAGAAGTGCTAGACCGTGTTGCAAAAAAGTTAAATGTGAAGCCCTTATCGGGAGTAGCATTACGTAGGGCAATAGAAAAAGTACTCAATCTTAATAAGCCAGGTGAAGAAACCTTTCTTAACGCCCTTCCCTTGGAAGACAGTGAAAAACAGAGTCTAAAAACCAAATATTTACGCCCATCAATACCAAAAAAATGGTTATCAAAACCCGATACTTGGCTAGATAGTTTGAATATTGCTGCCGTAATGAAACAATATAAAGAATCGAATCCCGAGTTTGAATTTATGGGCCCTTTTCCAATCGATTTTGGTGCGCCTAATCCCTATAAAAATACTGCAACAAATACTGATACTTGTTTAATGAATGAAATGTGCACATTAAGTGTAACAGATGCATTAAAAAATGGTAAGAAATACATAGGAATTATTTATAATTTAGATCCTCATTATAAGGGTGGAAGTCATTGGGTCGCAAACTTTATCGACTTAAACAAAAAAATTTGCATTTATTTTGATTCTTATGGCATGGAACCACCCGAGCAGGTGGAAAAATTCATGAAATGGCTAACAACACACGACTCAGCCTATAAATTATATACAAGTTCACGTCGCCTTCAATATAAAAATACCGAATGTGGTATGTACTGTTTATACTTTATTACTCATATGTTATATGGCAATGACTTTCTCGAATTCTCTCGTTCAAAGCCAACAGACACTGATATGCTTAAAATGAGGTCCTGGTTTTTTGCAACCTAGGCTTTACGGATTTAGCCACTTATAAGAACCTTTCACTATGAATAGATAGAGACAATGGCAAATGCTCAAGGTGATAACAAGAATGGATTTATTTCCAAACAAAATGAAGAATTTATTGAAAGACTTTTAATAAAAGACTTCAATCGGCGAATTGGTGGTGAATTAAATGCTACACAAAAGACAGCTCTAGAAAGACGTGTAAAATACTACATGAACAAGGTATATAATGATAATGAGGCAGTAGATACGAGTGTACAAAATCTTAATAAGGCTGTTTTACAGGCAGTAGTACCAGACTATATATCATATTTAAATCGTCCGACACGTCCCGTTGGGGAACAAGAGATGGATAAAATTAGAAACGATGTATCATCCCGCTTTGATTCTATGCAACAAGAGCGTCAAGACAGTGGCAAATCTGTGCCTGCAGCCCCCAAATTTCAATTAATGGTGGAAGATAATTATCCGACGCTCAGCCGTTTAGAAGAACTAAAGAAACAGCGTGAGCAAGAGGCTTATAGGTACGATGCTACTAAGGAGTCCCGTATAAGCCCAGAAGAAGTCTCTAGAAAGCAGGGTGCAGATGATATAATAAAGCGTATGACATCGGATGACCTTTTCAGAGAGAGTTCCAAGGAATTTGCGGCAAATGATCTAAATGCGTTAGCATTAAGAGATTCAGCTCGTGCAAACAGGTTTACTAATACAAATCAGATTGTTGATATAGCGCCTGATCCTAGACGGTCATTCTTTGGAGAAGGAACTGGTGCATTACCAAATGCAAATCCGACTCTTGTTCTTCCTGAGGGTATTCGTGGACGCGCCCCACTTCCACAAGACATAATCAAGCCCCAAAGCGATGTTGTATCCTATAGAGATAATGAATATAACCTATTTATATACAGTGCAGACCGTGATTGGGTAAATAATACCACTGAAAATCGTTACAACTTTTCTATAAACTTTGACCCTGCAAATAACCGCTCTGGCTTTGGATTATCTCCGTCGACCTATATTAAATTCAAGAACATTGTTCGCATTGAACTTGTAAAGGTTATTATGCCAACAGAGGGTATTGATATTCTTTCTACAAAAACATCATCAACAGCATATAATACAGATGGAAACATAAATGTATTATCATATCCTTATTTACAGATTCGTATTGATGAACTAAATACAAATGGTTTCGGAACAAATGATGGGCTAAATAACGCTTTTGGCGTTGTTAGTTATGACGCATATTGGGCTTCCGATAGTGGACTAAAGAATCGTGGATTTACTCGACTTATACCTAAATTCCTAAAGTGCCAGAAGGTATACTACCCTACACCACTTTCTACACTACAGCGAATGACAATTCAGATTCAGAAGCCTGATGGCAGTCTATTAAGTACAGGGTCAGATGCAATTGATGTAAGTGGTATTGTTACATCTGCAATGTTGGGAACAGGTGGACCACCTCCTACAGTTCGTGTTGCATGGGAACCTGCTTTAACAAATCCAGTTGATGCAACAGGCACGAATTATTATGATACTACTGGAGAGTATTTATGGGTTCAGACAAAAACCTGGTTTTCTCAATTTGCTGTGACACAGGGAGACAGAATCGTATTTAGCAATGTAAATCTTCCTAGTGCATTTAGCCCTCAAGGTCCCGCATCAGCAGATTTCTTAAGTTATATTAATCGCTCAGAGGGACATGTTGTTGTTGATATTGCACAAATGACTTTCTCTAGTCCAACACTTACATTTAGAACAGGTTCTAATAAACTTGGCTACAGTAATTTTATCATTATAAGAAATAAATTTAATGATCCAACAACCGGTTCAACCTCACCTGTATCCTATGGTGGTACTGTTCCACTAAATACTGCTTTTATGAATGCTCTTATTAGTGCGCCAGGACTTGCATCAGGTCGCTTATTAAACTTAAGCCACCAAATTCAAGTTATCTTTCGTGTAATTACAAGAGATATGGATTCTGCAACACGTTTACGGCCTGATAATTTATAGTATAATTATATAGATGCCAATAAATATTGACCCTGGTTCAACAATAGCATTAGATGGTACAATTGTAAGTCCTTCTGGTGTTATAACGACACTGCCTGAAGGTGTGACAATTATGCCAGATGGTAGTATTTTATCTTCAACAAAAGAAATTATTCTACAGCAAGGAATACTTAATATGGGATCTAGTACACATGTAGATCAAAGTTCCACTAGTACAAGTCAAGCTTCTACAACTACTAGTGATCAAAGTTCCACTAGTACAGGCCAAGCTTCTACAACTACTAGTGATCAAGGTTCCACTAGTACAAGTCGAGCTTCTATAACTACTAGTGATCAAGCTTCCACTAGTACAAGCCAAGCTTCTACAACTACGAGTGATCAAGCTTCCACTAGTACAAGCCAAGCTTCTAGACCGCCTCTAGAAAAAATATCTGGTGGCAAAAGAAAGTATAAAACAAGAAAAATGAAGAAAAAAAATGCAAGAAAAACTACAAAAAGATAATACTCGCAAAATTTACTAAAAGTAAAATGTGTGAGATATACATTAAAATTAATTTGATACCAGAGGAGGATTACACCAGAGTGCAATCCCCTTATGAAGAAGCATTTGGAAATTTAATTCCCATTCTAAGGATTCCTTAAATGGTAAAAATGTCTTTTGCAAATTTTTAATAAATCGTTGACTTAGTAACATTGAATTTGTACCACGTAAAACCCAATTATTTGGAGGACTATGTAATTTAGTAGGACCATTATAACTTACATCGCACTCAGATCCGCTAAGACTTACATAATCCCATTCAACTCCTGATAGGTCTGAAATAACACTGGTAAGACGATCATTAAAATCTCTACGTAAAATTACATCTGACTCTAATACTAAGAGACACTCATTCCCAGATAACTCATTTAGTGAATTGAGCACTATATTATAGAAATTAATATTTAAGGAAATTTCCCTTTTTGCTAAAAACCCAGATTTAAATTTAGGAATATTTCCACGATTTAGGTATGGGTTATATAGATTAAATATAGACTCTGTAGTTAATGTATCTGCCCACGTAGGGCTTGCTAACTTTAACTTATCTTTAGGAATTCCATGTATCAGAAGATGTGGTATAAGACGCTTATATCTTTCAGGCTCTTTTTCAGCATTGCACAAGAGATATACAGATTTTATTGTATCCCATGCCATTGTAAATATACCTAATTATTCCTTAAACCATGTTACAGGTGGTGCAGGTTTTCCATCTTTTGCACCAGATTTACCTTGCAACTTACCGCCGTCTACATTTTCATACATTTCAAAGCCTGTTACTAGTCCGTCTGTCTTTACTTCCTTCATTCTGTATATGGTATCTTTAAATTTTTTCAAGATATAATCAACAACTTTTGCAGGTTTAACAACAAGTGCAGGTTTTTCCACAGCCTGAACCGCAAATTTAGATGCAGACTCTCTTATATCAATATCAATATCAGGATGATACATAAAGTCACCGACCGCATTTTCTATAGTAATGCACTGAAAGGTTCCATCCTTATTTTCCTTGATATTTAGTGAGCAATCTACCGCTGCAGACTTCATGACATTTTCTAGCGCATTTGTAATGGCCTTCTTTCGTTCAGCAATTTCGTAAATTTTTTCGTCTGTTGATAGCACATATTGCATAGCTCCTTCTGGTATAGGTAGCTTAAGCGTTAGTGCAGATTCACGGTCAATCGCATCTGACTGGCGAATAGTTTCGTCAATCCGCTTATCTCCCACCTTTGCTACTTGCGCCTCCTCAGAAAAGCATGTTAAATATGTATAAATACTAACATCACGGTCCTTTTCAGGAAGTTCTAAGTGTGAGCCAATACGAATAGCACGTCCTTTAACCTGCTTTAAGCGCACATCGTTCCAATAAGGCTCCATAATATGAACAGCACGTACACACTTTAGTGATAGACCTTCTGCACCTGCAGATGTAATACAAAATACTTTCGCAATTTCACCCTTGTGATTATTTATGAACTTATTTGTTTGTAGCACTGATTTAAGTGTTTCAGGAAGGTCATTAAAATTTGCATTAAAAATATCTAAATAGAAGCGGCGGATATCTTCTACTTCCCCACCTGAAAAGGTCATATAACGTGACTGTCCACCTGGACCCTTTGCAAGACTCGCCAAGGTGTCTTTTGTAAATATTGGGCCTGAAGGACCTATAGTAATCTCTATTGGCGCATAGCCATTTGCATTCATTGTTAAACGGAAGATGCCAATACCCTCCATATCAAGGAACTGAGAATAAACAAGATTACTGCCTGGGCTTGCACCAATTGTTTCTAACATTTTGGCATATTTTGGTGAATGAGTTTCTAGGCCATTTTCTCCACCGAGTTTTAGTGAATACTTGCCAATGGTTGCTAAGCATTCCTTCGCTCTTGCAATAGCATCATCATATGGCTCATTTACACCGGATTTACATTCGCCCTTTTGAGCAAGGGCTTTGGCCTTTAGAGCGTCTTCCAACTCTGCTTTTTTTGCTTCTACTACTGCGGGTTTAAAAGTGAATTTTTTGGGAGGTGCTACAGGTGGTGCTACAGGTGCTTTTACAGCTTCTACAGGTGCTTCTACAACTGCTGCAGGTGTTGGCGCCACCACTTTCGGTTTAAATGTGAATTTTTTAGGCGGTACTGGTGGAGCAGCAGCTATTGGCGCTGGTGCAACTGCTTTTGGTTCCGCAAGCATAGTTGCAAGATCAACCTTGTCAGGATCTTCCGCACCACCCTTTAAAACCGGTTGCTCTAAAACAGGTTGTCCCTCTAGTACAGGAGGCCCAGTTTCCAATTCTTCTCTTAATGCCTCATCTTCATCATTCACAGTTCCAGCATCATCTTCATCATCATCTAATTCAGGAAAGTCAGCATCTCTATTTGTATCAATAACAGTATCTATAATATCGGCAAGTTTATTCCCAGAATCAGCCTCATTACGTGCCTCCTTTTTATTCTTCGGCTTTGGTCTTATAACATCCGATGGAAAAACAAAATTACATGCCTGTCTTGAGGCCATCTTATAGTTACTTGTTTGCGCACCAGTGCCAACATCAAAGACTTCCGCCCAAGCCCCACCAAGTTCTCCCGCCCCCGATTTCTTCTTCTTTTCCTTTGAAATCTCTTCGTTACGTGCTGAAACATAGCCCTTTTGGCTAAAAATACTTGCAGGAACTCTAATAACAGTATCGGACTTAACACGAGGCATTAAATCAGCACGACTGCCCTTGTAATATGATATGAGTCCAGTTAGACGTTTTACTAGCACTAACTTATTATTAATTTTGTCGCCACTTATAAAATTCTTACGAAACTCTTCGCCAAAAGGTGGAAGAAGAGGAAGGGCCTTTGTTGTTATTTCCCCACTTAATGTAAATTTGGCGGCACCTATTGACTCTTTAAGACTAGCTATAATCTCATCTATAGAAGGTTTAGGGTCATCTGAAGGTATTTTTTCCACTCCAACTCCATCTGCATTTTTTCTTATTCCGTAGGGTAACAGCGTTAATGTAACCTTTGAGCCCCGCCCAGTAGAATCCGTTATTACACCCACAAAATCAATGTAAATATTTTTCATAAAAAGATCCTTTATTGCTTTTTGTCTAGCATCTCCAATTTCCTGTATAAGAAATTCAAGAGTTGGTATATAGCCGTGTAAAATATTCATTAAAATTCCAACCTCTTCTGGGAAATTAATAATTGGCGTACCACTTAGCCCAACAATTTTGGAATTCTTCGCACCAAGTAGAAGCCGATAGAATAAATAGCCACGCATATAATTCTTATCAGGCTTTGCACAAAGAGAGGGTTTCCATGGCTCCACAGTTACGGTCTCCTTTTCAATAATACGCTTGGCCCCAGCCAAAGGAAGAAGATAGGGGTCAATTGTACCCTGTATTAAGCGAACAACGTTGTGAATTTCATCAATAACTATAACTGCATCATCAAAATAATCGGCGCCGCCGTCTTTACACGCAATTTCCATTAATTTTTTCCCGGAAATTCCATTATAATTAATAAATCTTATGAGCCCAGTAGGGTTCTTTTTAGGATCCCATATAAGGATTGATATGATTTGATTACGAATCTCAGTTTGCTGGTCGGCACTAAGACTCTTGTAATTGGGTTCCTTTTGGCGAAAATCAGGAATCCAAACATATGTTGCAGTACGAAGATGGGATTCTGGTATTCCAAGAACAGAGGTTGCAAAGAGTCTGGCGTCGGCATCTGATACTGGCATTGAGGTCCAGAAATTATTTAAACGGTAATGGCGAAATCCACAAAGGCTTACCTCTTTTAGGAAATTCTTTCTTAGTGAAAAAGGTGTCATCACAATAATCTTCTTGTGCCCACGTGAGTAAAGAGCTTCCGCAGTGGCAATGGCAGTACAGGTCTTTCCTGAACCAAGGCCGTGATAGGTTAAGATACCTCTATAGGGGCTTTCATTACGCATATATTCACGAATAAAACGCTGATAGGGGTATTTCTCTTGATCTGGCGGTGCAGTTGTTGAAGGGTCGAGCATAAAAGAACTATAGGTTTGTTTAATAAAGTCTGAGAATCCACGGCTTGTTGTATGCACATAGGAACTTGGAGTAGGTTCATAGAACTTGTCCTCCCCATCTTCATTATAACCCTTTTTCTCATTTTCAATAAGTACTTTCATTTCATTTAAGTCATCGGATTCTATATCGCCTAATATGTCATCTGATGCTTCTGACTTTACAGGTTTTACAGGTTTTACAAGCTTTTCTAAAGGCTCTTCAGCCTCTTCCGCCTTTTCTAAAGCCTCTTCCGCCTTTTCTAAAGCCTCTTCCGCTTTCTTTAGTGCTCCCTTCGGTTTTTTAATCTTAAGGGGAGCATAAACCGGTTGCGCCGTTGTAGCAAACATAGTACCCATTTTTGACACAGGTGTTGTTGCCTCAATTTCCGATGATTTTGCTTGTTTTGCCAAATGTTCTGGAAGCTTTTCTATTTGTTTCCCTTTAGGCTTAAATCCAGGCATCTATAAAGATGGCTGAAAATTATTGAAGAATATTAGCCCAGCGTCTTCAGTAAATCTAAGGCTAAACGACTCGCCTCTTGCTCAGCCTCTTTCTTATTTTTTGCAGCCGAAGATGCAATTACGCCACCATGAATATCAAGAACTGCCATTGTAAATGTTCTATCATGACTTGGGCCGTCTTCCTTAATTACCTTATATTTAGGTGGTTGATGAAAACGCCCCTGAAATAGTCGAAGAAGTTGATCCTTATAATTCGTATTCTTGGTAATAAGTTCCATAAAGTAAATATGTCGTTCTAGCACATTAATAACAAAGGTCTGCACGGCGGCAAATCCATTTCCTCCTTTACCAAATGAATAATACATCGCCCCAATCCACGATTCAAACATGCTTCCGAGAAGCCGAAGATTATTGCGCCCATCACACACATCTTCTACGTGCCGACTAATCATTAGCCATGGTGTAAATCCGATCTTTTTAGCAAGTTCTCCTAGGCGATCATTATTTACAATTTCTGTACGAAGATTTGTCATAAACCCTTCACCATGCCCTGAAAACCGCTCCTTCAAATATGTCCCCACAACTGCACTAAGAAGTCCATCTCCAGCATATTCCATTTCTTCATTATCCCCTTTTTGCAACGGAAGACAATTTGCTGGACGCTCAGCAAGAACCATTGGTTCATCCTGTTTTGCCCATATCTCCGATTTATCCATATAGCTTGTATGGACACACGCCTGCTTTAAAAGTGAGATATCTATACCTGTTTGGGTTACGCCGTACTCCTTTAAAATACGGTATACTTCTTTGTCTGAAATGACAACATTCTTAGGATTCCACGGATTACAAATTTTTGGGGCTACCGACATTTCTATATTATTATAGCGTTTAATCTTTAACCCGCAAGGAATCTACAATATCTAGTAGAGAGGATGTCAAGTCCTAAATCAATTTTAAAAAGTGGAACAGTTGGTTCTGCAGTTGCAAATAGGCGTTTACAATGGCGTAATAGAAATCCTGCAAAACCGAACCAACCTCTTACCGATGAAATGCCTATGACCCCTAGAAACCCATCTCAATCTTTAAACCCAGAAAAGTTGCCTCCCGTTACAACACATGGATGGCTTCAAAAACGTCCACAGCCTCTAAAAAGTGTATCATCACGTATTCCAGATCCTAAAATAAAGGCTATTTTAGAGCGGGCACGAGCCTCAAAAAGGAAAAAACTCATAGATAATCCAGGTTCAAAACCATATCTTGATGAACTTGTTATTATTGGTGATAATGTGCGATTAAATGAAATTGGTGTTAGTGAAAGTGATTTAAGAAATCCTGAAGCTGGGGCAGAGACAATATTTTTCAGCCCATCATATTTCCCATATGAAAAAAATTTAAACAAGATTGTTTTGGCAAAAACTGTTTTTTCAAAGGTCTTTGCACCTGGTTCAAAATTTAGTGTACAGAATCCACTCCCTCCTTGTGCAACTTCTGAATTTAATTTATTAAAAGAGGGCTTAACAAATCGTCTTTACAGCTTGCGTATGACACTACCTGAAAAGGTGGATGGTGTAGTACCTATGACAGTAAGAAATTTATATCATACTGCTGAAGAAATTAATGCTGTACTTCAAGCAATTGAAGATCAGAAAATAAACTGCACGGATTATCAAGTAAATTTAGAATCAGGAGTTGCAGATTTAATCACTGCATATGAGAACCCGATTTTACGTGCCGATACAGAGCGTATGCAAAATTTACTGCGCCAATTTTCATTCTTCATTCTACAGTCTATGAATCCAATTGCAGGTTATGAAGATAAAGAAGGGAATGTTAAACCGAGTTTTTTAATTAGCGCATTAGAGCAAGAGCAAATATCAAAAGAAGAAATGGATCAGTATCTTGCAGAGTATGCTACACAGCATGAAATTCCTGATACAATTTCACACGCTCTACAATCAACCGATTCTCAGGATAATATTTATTCACTTATGCTTGAAAGTGAATTGCAGAATTTAATTCAATATGTAAGAGATAGTGTTACAAGAAATTTAAGTGATATAGCACTAAAGGCAGAACTTATTAGTATGACAAATAAATTACAAAATATACCAGCACGCGAGCAAATTATGGCGATTTTAAATTGGCTTTTACAAAAATATTTATCGAATAAAAAGCTTATAGCTGATAATATTGATGCTATTACTAAGCATCAGACAACAGCTGGCATATTAACAGGGAGTCTAAGAGAAAAGGATGCTGAAATTTTTAAATTAGATTCAGAATTGCAGGCTAAAACTAGAAAACTAGAATATGCCTTAGGAACAATTGGCGAGTTAAAATCTATTGAAAAGCCTATAGAACCTATTACAAATAATAATATTTTAGATGATTTACGAGCACAAGTTGCAAAAGCACATGGAGAAAGAGATACTATTGCACAAGAACTACAGGGAGAAAACCAAAATTTAAGGGCTAAAATAATAGATTTAGAAAAGGCACAGGTAACATCAAATGCTTTAGGAAATGGTATAAATGCTGCTGGAAACCCTAGACAAATACCTTTTATAACAAAAGTAGAAAGTATAGTAAATGCAGTTCAAAAGGGTAATAAAGACTATAAACTTGAAGTAAGATCCCCCTTTCAAGAATTATACATTAAACTAAATCAACATAAAGGAACTCTTTCAGATATTTGTGAATTTACTTATGTTGCGTCATTTTTTATCAAAAAAATATTTAGCCGAGACCCAAACTTATATGATTCATTAAATACAGTTATTGATACATATCTAAAACAAAACCCAGATGTTTTAGATAGTACTATAAATGCTATGTTTAACCTTTTAGAGGCATCTGAAAATCAGACAATTACTGGTGTAGGCTATTATGTAATTCCAAATGCTGAAAATATGAAGCAATTACAGGTTCTAGAGACTATTAATTTAGAGTCCGATATTATTAATGCATGTAATAATGCCTTTAATGCATCATTTCGTATTTATAATAAAAATAATACTAAATTTATTGTTCCAAATGGCTTCATAATTGGTCCTGTAAGAACAGGATCAATCGATAAATATGAATTAAATGGAGATAATTTTGTTAAAAAGGGGGCTGTAGAAAATAAATTTTCAAAGGGATTTTCATATCAAACATTTTTAATTCTTTATACATTATTTATTAAATCATCGTTATTATTAAATGGAAAGAATGATCCGGCATGTCCGAAATCTTCAATTCTGACAAATTCTAAGTATTTTTCTAATAGAGACATACAAAAAAGAGTAAGAGTACAACCAGTTGTAGCTCCAGCTCCACAAAATCCAGTTATAATATAGAGATGGCAAACTACGCCCTAAAAGCAAAGTATTCCTTTTACTCCACGCTTATATTTTTCTTAGTTGCAAACCCAGAAACATTTAAGATGACACAAAATGTGTTTGGGTTTATTGTGCGAATTGCTGATAACGGTGGTTGCCCGACAGCAATAGGATTTTTCTTACATACAGTCGTATTTTTCTTTGTTATCTGGGCAGCCATGTTATTCCCACAGGATACTCCATCTAGCAATAAATAATTTGTTCAATCTGAGACCACTGGAACCCCTTAAGCACAAGGTGTGCAGCCTGCATACGTTGATAATAAGTCCAGGAAATATCAATATAGTCTGGTAAATTTACTTTGCGCCATTCCCCATTATAGAACACGAGCATCTATAGCTATTTATATCTATATGTTTAGATAGAAATGTTAAAACAATTACGAATTATTATAGTATCTTTTTTACAAACTCTTGTGCCTCCACCGTCACTACCTAATATGCGATACTATAACTTTCCGGACCATGATAGAAAGCCTCTTATAGAAAATTACAAATATGATCCACAGTATGTTAAGGCGGAAAAACACTACTATAAAAATAGTTCCCCTATTTTAGAATGAAACTAGGCTGGAAAAATATTGCTCTAGGAGTTGCAGTCTTACTTCTTGTAGGTGCCCTATTCTACATATCAACAAAGCGCCCTACTGAATCTTTCCAGAATCCTACTATGCCCACCTTCACTATGTACTATGCCGACTGGTGTGGCCACTGCAAGACTGCCAAGCCCGAATTTGAATCCCTTGTTGCCAAGAGTCCAATGGATATAAATGGTGTGAAGTGCAATGTGCGCATGGTATCTCCTGAGAAACAGCCCGAACTTGCCAAAGGAAAGAGCATTAAGGGATTCCCGACCTTTTTAATGGAAACGCCTGATGGAAAGAGTGTTGAATACAAGGGTCCCCGCTCAACTGATGGTTACCTCAAGTTTATTAATGAAACTCTTGGGGGCTCAGTAGGCGATGTTTCTGGAGACACAGAGGCCTCAACATAATCTACTTATAGGCTAGAGTTATGCCTACAAGAAAGGTAAAAAAGTCGGAACCGAAAATTAATCCAAATGTGGTTTTAGCATGTATTTCAAAAAACCATGAATTTCTTCCAAGTGTTCCAAACTATGGCGGTTACAGCATAGAAGAGGATATTTATAGGGTGCGTGTTGAAATTGCACATACGAAAACTAAAATGAAATTATATTCTGAATTGGCCAAAAAGTATAACATTCCAAATATATCCGAGGAACTACTCAAAGATATATTAAATGAGTCAAAGCAAAAAAAGTATAGAGAGCGGGACTCGCCTCCTTTCAGTTCAAATAAATTATGCAATGCTATAATACCAGGAAATGACAAAAAAATGTATAAAAGTGAGAAGAATAGTAATGGTGTCTGCGTTTGGGCACCGAATCTTTAAACCAATTAGAAAAGATTGAAGAAGAAATTAAACAACATAATGCGCAAGAATTATCACATATTATTACGCAGTATAGTTTACAAGCCAAGGATATAATAAAAATATCGCAATTTCTTGACAAATCTAAGGAGGGTTCTGGAACTGCGTATAATAAGAAACTCCATAAATTAATAAACTCTTTAAAAAACGTGCCGACCAGTTATTTTATATATGTGCCGCCGACAGTTAAACCCAACGTGTGGACACGAGGAGATCCTATTGAAAAAACACCGCCCGAACATATGATTCATGCATCGTATTATAGAGTATTTAAACCGTCATGTTTTAGAAGACGTGATATTTATATAGGGCGACCTCGCCCAGAAATCTTTCTTAAAGAGCACAGTATTATGAGTGATCTTGCACCAAACACTATAAGGCCTGTAACTTATCTTTATACAATGGTAAAACCCTTTGGTTCTCAAATACCCGACGAAGTGTTTACAAATGGAATGCGTTTTAAATTGCATGAATTCTGGGATCCACTATATGTATGTGAAAGACTTGATGGTCCAATGCCAATATTTCGCAATGGAATAAAAATTATGCCTATGAGAAATGAACTTTATATGGTGCTTTATAGAGATTATATTAAACAACGCCCTATAATAGATGCTATTTAATAATACACGAAAAAAGTCTCATCTTCACTACGGAACAGTTGCCAAGGCTAAACAGACCCTACGTTACCTTAAAAAAAGACCTCTTGGTGAACAGCGACGCTCTGCGCAATCAATGTACTACAGGGCAAAATATCATGCCCAGCAAACAAATGGAATGAGGGGTGCAATGGAGATTTATTCCAAATTTTTACATAAGTTCAAATAATCAAATTCATAAATATAAAATTGATTTAACTAATTAAACCCTATAACTTAATGGCATATTATCCAAAACTAGCAAGTATTATATCTGCTAGTAAACGACTAGCTAGCCTATGTGAAAAAACACCCCTTCAACTTAATAATGAACTGTGCCTACGTCATGATGCCAAGATCTTTCTTAAACGGGAAGATTTAGGACCAGTACGTTCTTATAAACTACGTGGTGCCTATAATAAGATGTGCCAACTTGAGAAAAACTCTGTTGTAACATGCTCAGCGGGTAATCATGCACAAGGTGTAGCCTTTAGTTGTAATAAACTAAATATAAAGGGTGAAATTTTCATGCCGAAAATTACAACAAAGCAAAAGATTGACAAGGTCAAACAGTTTGGTGGCTCACAGATTTCTATCTTTCTAGAAGGTCAGAATTTTGACGATTCATTTGCTATTGCTAAAAAGTATGCTTTAGAACAACATAAAGAATTTGTGCACCCCTTTGATGATGAAAATGTTATTGAAGGACAGGCTACTGTTGGCCTTGAACTATGTGAACAGATGCAAACTCCTATTGACTATATATTTCTACCTGTTGGTGGTGGAGGTCTAGCAGCAGGAGTATCCTCTTATATGCGTTATATGTGTCCTAAGACCAAGATTATAGGCGTTGAACCTCTTGGTGCCCCTTCAATGTATGAATCATTGAAAAGCGGAACTATTGTAAGATTGGACACGATTAACAACTTTGTTGACGGTGCCTCTGTAAAACAGGTAGGTGCATTAAATTTCCCAATTTGTAAACAAAATCTGGATGATATGATTCTTATAGATGAAGGACATGTTTGTTCAAAAATTCTTCAAATGTATAATGAATCTGGATTTATTATTGAGCCGGCAGGTGTATTAAGTCTTTGTGCTCTAGATATATTTGCCGATGAAATTAAGGGAAAAACTGCAGTATCTGTTATTTCGGGTGGAAATTCAGATGTGTTTAGAATGCCTGAAATTCTTGAGCGGTCCTTAGCCTATGAAGGACTAAAGCACTACTTTAAAATTCAATTTGCCCAGAAGGCGGGTTCACTTAAGAATTTCATTCTAAAGGTCTTAGGGTCAAATGATGATATTATTTACTTTCGCTATACACGTACTATTAATAGGGAAACCGGTCCTGCTATAATTGGTCTTCAAGTTCGATATAAGGATGATATTAAACGTGTTATACAGACTATGAATGAGTTAGGTATTGAGTTTAAACAGTTAGATGGGTTGGAAGATACCTAGTCTTAATAAGTATATGTGTCTTCCATATTTACTGGACTCCTTTTACTTCTTGGCATCCTTCCGCTTCTTCGCCTCCTTCATGGCATCACCTAGTGTCGCATTCTTGTCAGCAGCCTTTAGTTCCTTGTAGACCGCCGTTACAAGAAGATTCCACTCGGAGGGCGCACGCTTCGCCTTTTTCGTAGACTTCTTTGCAGACTTAGATTTACGGGAAGCCATTATAATTAAGGTAAAGAATATCTTCTTACAGGCTTGCGCTTGAATGAACTAAGAAAATTCTTCGCAGCAGTTAATCCAGAATTCATAATCATTTGCTTTTGCTCTTGAGACGCATTAAATGCAATAGTAAGACTCTCATCACATTTTATATCAATAATACGATGACCCCATTTTGCAAATAAATCTCTATCATGCGATTTATATGCGGAATGATAACAGTTAATGAAAAATTTTATAAAAGAATATTTTTCAATTTGTTCATTCACAATTTGAATATTAAAGCAAATTCCAAGGCTTTGTGCTTTTTCTTCATCGCTCAAGAAATAAAAGGGAAATTGGGAAATGAGTGCACCATCAACAATCAAATGTCCTGTTTCTGGATGTTTTACAGGAGTGAAAAGTAACGGAATTGAAGTCGATGCACGAACAGAAAGCCACATAGGCACTCGGGGTGTTTTAATACTGAACTCTTCAATTGAAAGAGTGTCTAGGTTTGTTGCAAAAATGCGGAGTCTGGGGGCCTTTGGTCGTAACGCATAAAACTCTTCAAAGGTGATCGTTTCTTTAAACCCCTTTGCACGAATAAGAACCCCGAGAAAACGTTCAATATTCTTACCGTTATCTAAGCCGAGTGCATCAGGAAATTGTAGAATTGTGTCAATATCAATGTTTTGCGTTTGGGAAAAATCAAGAACACTGCATAAACTGCGTAATTCAGAAAGAGTATAGCCAATGGTTATGCAAAAAGCGATTAGGGCCCCTGCACTGGTTCCAAGATACTCTTTTACACTTTTAAGGAGCCCACGCTGTTCAAGAGCCTCTAAGGCGCCTATATGTGCTATACCTTTCATGCCTCCACCAGATAAGGCAATTCGTAGTGGTGGTATCATTAATTATACAGGGCTACAAAGCTTTAGCCACGTTAAATGTATAAATTCAGATTTAGAATACTAATATAGGGATGTCTCAGCAAAATACAATTGTTCCACGCTTAGAACCAAAACATTTATATGAAAAACGGATTCAGCGTGATAATTCAAGATTAAAGGCGTATAACCAGATTCTTTCACAAATACAAAATCGTATCTTTCACACATCACAACTTTCAGAAAGTGCAAACTATATTATGTACAATGTGCCACCCTTTGTCTTAGGACTCCCTAGCATTGATTTACAGGATTGCATTGTTTATGTTGTACACATGTTACGTCAAAATGGATTTGTGGTTCGCTATACTTATCCGAACCTTCTTCATATTTCTTGGAAACACTATGAGACTCAGTATAATCGTGAGCATAATCCTATCACACAGGCTATGAAAGCACCAGCATCAACAAGTAAAAAGGGAAAAGAAGGAAAACGAGGAATGGAGGTTACTTCCGGAGTCACCTTTGCAACCGCACCAACCCTTTTAGGTCCAACACAAGCCCCACAGCGTTCCACTACAGAATATAGTCCACCGGACTCTTTTCTTCAGGGGATAACACGCCCACCACCGAAACAAACTAATTCAGTACTGCCTGCATCGACCCAACCCGGACCATCTCAGACAACGTCAAATGTCATTGCAGACCTTTGGAAATTTGTATGAAATTTACATCTTCTTCTTAGGCATCTCAGCCATCTGCGCCTCGAATCCCTCAAAGCGTAGCGCAAGGCGCTTAACGAATCTGTACGTAAAGTGTAAGACAAGAGCAAAAACAACAGCGTGAACCGCAGCGACTGTGAACTTTGAGCCACCCTTGGGTAGCGAAAGAAGAACACCGGGTGTAAGAGCAAAGAAAAGGGCAGCGACATAGAGGGTCATAAGGACGTGCATTGCTTATATTATATAGCAATAAAAAATAATTTAGGAATGAAGCAATGTATATAAGCGCTTTGCTAACACTGGACCAACCTTACGTTTTTCGCTCACTTTCACAGTTGCAATTGCACTTTCATCCGCATTAAAAACACCTGTAAAGGTTTTATCAAAGGCGTCTAAGAGTGCATCGGCTGTTGATGCACTTAGACCAGGACACTGTTGTAGCATAAAAGATGCGAAGACCTTTGGGTCATCACGATTCTCCTTTTTGCTAATTGAAACCGAATGCGAATAGGACTTTTGCGCTCCATCTTCCAAAACAAAGGTACTGCCATCCTTTTCAAATTGCTCTTGTAGAATCTTACATAACTCAATGGTTCCAATTAAAGAATCTGTTTGAATGACTGAAACACCATAGCGAATCTGTAGGCGATTTAAGAACTGTCGGCGAATGTTTTGATTAAAGTGCCCATGCATAGTGTCAAGAGAACCTTCAATAATATATACTGGCCGTGCAGACTGTTGCTGACAATATGTTAAAAGTCTGAGGCGTTGCTCACGGTAACGGCCGTCAATAATGGATGCATCTAAATCTGTTACTGCTTTACGCTCAATAACTAGGCCTCCTGCACATACATGTTCCCCGCTGAGTCCAATCCATATATCTCCAACAGGAAGTGTTCTTGTGGAGATAGATGGAACTCTTTGAATAATTTCACGCTCTCGAATATCACAGAGCATACTCATTATATTCTTATATAAATATCTATTTAGACCCTATTTGTTAGTACGTCTGCGTTAATACCACTGCTGTTGCTCCTCCGTAGGCGCAAACATACGCTCAAGCCCAGGCGTCCATGATGTATAATTCCACTTATTTGAGCGACCCTTTGTTTCCACCGCAGTTGTACCAGGATCAAAAAAAGGGTCTGTTGTACTACGACTCATATCTTTAGCAATCTGTGGAGAATTAATGTTTGGAGCCTTTGCATCAGTAGACGCTTCAACCTCCTCATCTTCAAATTTAGGCTTCTCATCCTTTCTACGAACCCCTACAATTTCATAAACATTGGTCCCATCCTTGTGCTTTACTTGTGGGATTAAGCCTTTTGCATCATAAATTTGCGTAATAAGTTCTTGCGCATCACGGGGGTCATATGAAGTCGGCGTTGGAGGAAACTTCGGTCTATAAGTTTGTAGGATTTGCCTTTCCTTTTTCTCCATTTCTGAAAGATCGGGTGGTTGCATTAGGTCACCCTCAATATTTTGATAAGGCTTTGCATCATCCGGAACAGTGGGTTTTGCATTCTCAAAGGATTCTCTTAGACCCGCCTGAAATTGTGATGAAGAAGGAGGAAGCCCAGCCCAATCCATCGGCCGTTGCGACATTAATTTATCTCTTAATTCTTTTGATAGTGCTTTATCAGACTCATTCATATATACCACATTTGCCTCATAGTCTTGAAGATTATTGATTGGTTCCCGTGTATAGGGCGCTTCCACGGGTGTTAAATCAACCATCTTGGTCTCTCCTTGTCTTAGACCTATTGTATCACTATTCAGAACCTTGTATTCACTGGCATTTTTTTCAGCATATGAACTATATGTGGCAAAATTCTCCGTAATTTTTTTATAGGAAGACATATAAAACAGACCATATGTCCCAAGAATCACTGCAAACACCAATATAACATATCCTGTGTTATCTTTCATCTGGAACCTATCTAATATTTGGTAATTATTTAAATTGTTAATCTTAAATAGGAATGGCTAAAAAGACAAAAGGGGATTATGTTGATCTACGAAGCCCAGCAGATTTACCAATGTTTAATAAAGTTTTAAAGACTTTTGAGAAAAAGGGTATCTATATCTTAGTGCATGCGGACTTTTGTGGTCCTTGCCAAAGATATAAGGAATCTGTTTGGAACCATTTAGTTAATAATAAGAATCGGAAGGCAGGAGTTGCAGCGATTCACTATGATCAATTA